>Ga0065711_1004851_pt1 | contig 22172 bp, 18 predicted proteins | sample Hoacrofraction12_FD_59098 | JGI IMG/M metagenome (GOLD analysis project Ga0065711, IMG submission 59098) | Hoatzin crop microbial communities from Cojedes, Venezuela - Epithelial fraction 12 v2 (version 2) | ecosystem: Host-associated > Birds > Digestive system > Esophagus > Crop | place... | reverse complement strand
TTTTTTTTCCCCCCCCCCCCCCCCAGTTTGTTAAAACCAAAAGGATTATTTTGTGTCAGTGCGTTGTGCTGTTTGATTTTGTTTCTAGTTCCTTTAGCTCAGGGAGTGGGTATGCCCGTATGGCTGCTTTGACTGAGGAAAATTTGTCTCTCTGAACAAATAAAAAGAACGTTTCTCCAAAAGTTCCAGTAGTATATTTTGTACATCTGTGTCCCTGAAATAGGCCAATTCAACAAAAGTTGTTTAAATTTAATGGATAACCTACCATTACTTGAAAACTCAGAAAGCCTTTCTGGAGGCATGCCACATCTTTATTTAGATTTTACAGGAATCGGACCTGTTTTCCTTGGGGTGCCTTTGAAATCGGGGAAAAATAATTCATAGTGGTGTTAATGCTGTACCGTATTTGTTTTAACATATTTTCTATCTGCATCTCCTTTAAGAAAAAACCAATGTTTTATTTGTTCTTGAGGAAGTGTTTATGTGGCTGATGATTCAACTAAGAATATTTTAAAAATACTTCATTTAAATACCATAAATGCATGTTGCATTGTTTTGGTGGTGCTGGAGGAAACCAGAAGATAAATACACGGGATGGCTGCCCAGGAACAAGAGGTGACAGCACAGATTTAGTGAATACTTCATTTGTTTGCTTTTGCTTTCATCCCAAATGATTCACTTAGTCCTCCACCTAAATATAATTCTTCCTGCTTAACCAGGAGTCAGCTTTGCCTCTGGCCAGACGGGATGCCTTTTCCATGGCTGTCGGAGGGCAAGCCTTCGTCTTTTCCTCTCCTGATGGGCGATAGAGGCGTCCAGCTTGTGTTTGGCAGGAAAATGGGTGCGAGCGGTCTTGCTGGCCCCACGGACTGATGCTGTTGCAGAAGCAAATAGGAGAATTATTTATTGATAGGTGAAGCAACTGGTGCCGAACCCGGGGAGGGAACGCTGCTTTCCCGGCTCTCTAGGAGGGATTTGGAAAGAGCCGTAATCCTGGGTTAGGAGTAATTTGTTACAGCAAGATGATACTTGAGTGGCAGGAGGATTCTGACGGAGGCCGCGGGAGGGTTTTATTCGGAGGAGTAGCTGGTCTCGCAGAAGGTCAGTCTGACACAAATCCTACCCCAGCCCACAAGTTTTGTTTCTCGGCCAGCGCAATTAGCTGAGGGGACTCTCGACCTCTTTTACATCCTTCAAAGACATCTCCACGCAGCTGAGCTAAAAGATTGCGGCGAGGAATGTGGACCGGGATATGATGCAGTGGAAAGTTTGTTTTTTTTTTTTCTTTTTCTTTTCTCCCAGGGCAGGCTTTCTGAAAAACAAAATAACCTTCACAGCAACCTTCCCAGCTTCTCTTAGGAGGTCAGAATATTACTGGTCTCAGTGTTATCTGCAGGACTTTTTCCTGAGGTTGCCTTTAGGTTACATTTTTGAGTTAACTTTTTGGGTAAGTTTAAAAAAAACAAAAAAGATAGACAAAAGTTACGAACCCTGGGGAAAGAGAATTTTGCAAGTTCTTGGTTTTCACCAGGGCCTGAAACCCTCGGAGCCATCTATTCTGCAGTAACCCCTGGTTGCATCGAAGCCCCAATCGCTGGTGGGAACCACAAGGGAGGCGACAGGAAATTCGCTATGAAATTTGCTGGGTTTACTAGAGAGTGGCTCCCAGCAGTTCACCCAAAATTGCTACATCGACAGGAATTTTTGTGGTAGTGATTCGAGTCATGAGTTTCACTTACCCAACAGTGGGAGAAAAAATGACTCTTTCAGTAAAAACCCCGTTAGGGTGACATTACAATAACAAGCGAACAGTTAAATTCTGCTGTAGCACCTTCGCTCTGGAATCCCAGCTCTGGAATCCCACCCGCCCGCGCCTCTCGTTTGCAGGTACTTCGCACATCCTGAGGTGAGAATTTGGATCAAAGAGTGGGGAAAAAAACCCAAATCCCAAACCCAACCCAGACAGTCTGGGAGGCCCCTTTGGAGTCCTCCTCCTTCTCCTGTCTCACCCTTGTCTCGCCTCTGCTGGCTTCGGATAGCTGGAGGTGTCGAGCGCTTTGTAAATCAACCCCGTTTTGTCCAGATTTTGTGAACTGAGGCTCCTGAACTCGTGTGGCTCCTCACAGAAAGTGTGTGACGAGCCGCCCGTACTCGGTGTCGTGGTACCGGGGCACGGTGCTGCCTGGCCGAGGGCCACCGCTGCGCAGCCAGCCTGCTGCTGCAGACAGCCCTGACCCTCCTCCTCCACCTTTCCACACTGTAAGAAACCAAACCAGACTTTTTTCCTTCCCTCCTCCACAAATAGGAAACACGTGGGGAGAACGGACTGGGCAGCTGTTGTTCTCTGGTGATGGTAACGGATGAGGAAGGCAGGTAGCACTGATCCAGGACTGTGTGGACTTGCACCAAGATAGGTCTTACTCCCCTACTCGCACAAAGATAGTCTTCTCTTTCTGGTTTTTATCTTCACACGCACCTACACTCAATGGAAAACAGTACCAGTTCAGCAGCCATTTTGTGTCCTGATTGCATTGAGATGACTTTCCTGGTGGGCATTACCACCAGGGTACCAGAGGAGCGTGGCTAATGCTTCCTGTTGTTACGAAACGCGTACCTCCCGCTCCAGACTCCAAGTGGTGGAAGCCAGGGGAAGATGGGGGTGAGCTGTGGAGAGCCCCTCTCCTGCTCACATCACCCCGTTGTCCTGGTTCCAGACTCTGAGTGGTGGAAGCCAGGGGAAGATGGGGGTGAGCGGTGGAGAGCCCCTCTTCCTGTTCACACCACCCCACTGTCCTGGGCCTCAGACCCACATCGTGGGGCAAGGGGGAAGCAGGACAGGGCAGGCATCTTCTGCTATATTAAAGCAGAAGCAGGCTGGTTGATCACTGAGCTCTTTTGTTTTGGTTTGTTTTGGAGTTTCTTGTTTTTCACTAAAATTTTGGGTTTTTTTTTTAAAAAGGTAGTTGCAAAGCTTAAAGTTGTATTGCCTCCTTTACGAATGGAGTTATGCTCTTAACGGAGCTGGAAAGTTTTAAGGGAGGCAAGGTTCCCCTGGAGCAGCCCTTCTGTTACAATGGAGGTAGTTCAGTGCCATGATCTCCGTCTCTAAAGTGCTGTCAGATATTTTTACTGTCTTTATTTAATGGGGAGGAAAGGAATTATATTTTATAGACCATAAAATGCATTCTTGGACTCCATGCAAACACTGGTTACCAATTGTTCTCTCACTTTCTGGGAGATTGCCAGGAAGAGAAATTAAAAGTGGGTCTGTACATCAAATTGTTCGGTGAGTCTTGGAGGCTGGTTTAGCTTTGAGTCTAAACAAGCTGTATCTACAGAAAGACTTTGTTGAGATTTCATGACTGTCCCATTCTTTCTCTAATGGAAACTCTGTGCTTGAGTGGAACAGAACAGGTTGCAAAGAAAATCTGGGGAAAGTAGTTTAAAGATGAAGAAGTTGCTATTTTACTGGCTTGAAGTAAGTAGATAAGAAGTTTGTTCTTGTTCCTCGACTGAAATCACGCTTTTATTTGTGCCTGTCTTTTGGAACAGTACTTTGTAGACATCCAAATAGGACTCGGCCAGCCTGCTGGTTTGTGCAGTGAGGGCTTGCAGATTAGATGTGAAGGAAGTCATGGTACTTTCCCAAGTTCCACCCAGGATCAAGAAACACTGCCTGCAGTTGTTTTGCTGAGATACCATGTGAACTGCAGAAAGAAATGCTGTACTTCTGTGTCACATGAACACTCTTCCTCTTGTAAAGCTAAAAAAATGATTTTTTTAATTCCAGCAGTAGCTGATTAGACTTTACTTAGCTTCTTCATGCTTAGTGTCAGTGTCCTGCTCAACTGTAGTCTGCCGACCTTGCATTCATTAGAAGCAAAAAATCTTATTTTATTTCAGTATTTCAGTAGAACTGATGGCAAGAATACCTTTCGTCTGTGTCAGAAGGAGCAAATAATTATCTGAATTTGCTTGAACTTTCATAGGCAATAATTTTTGAGGAAGCTTTTGGTTATTCTGCAGCTCTCTCCCATGGCAGCCTCCTCTGTGCCCTTCTCACTGTGTGTACAAAAACCCGTGTAAGTAGGGGTGACATGCAGCAGTAATAGTGGGATGTAGCTCTTCTATTGCATCTCCTCTGGGGTGCAAGGGAAGAGCTGTGTACGCTGCAAGGGCATGGAGCCTGGAGATCAGGTCAGGAGAAGGCAACTGATCCAAAGGTTCTGGGCCGTTCGTCCATCTCCGCTTGGTCTGACTGCTCGCCCGAGGAGGAACCGCAGTCGTTGAGGTGCCCGTGGGGCTCAGGCTGTTTCTCTGTGCCTTGTTCCACCCCAAAAGGGGGGTCCTCTTTGCCCGTCGCCTGAGATTGCTCCATGCCTTCAGTGAGGCACTTGCAGATTGCTGGATTTTGGCTTTCAGGCATCCCTGCTTTGAGAGGATCTCAAACTGTTCAGTCACCAACGCGTTTCTGTAGCTTTCAGGCTGTGGAGGACTCTGCCTTCTCCTGCCTGATGCCCTAGCAGCGCTTCAGCGGTGTGGCAGAGGCACAGGCGAAATACTAAAACGGGCAGCTCAAGGCCCCCACTTCAGGGACTGTTGTGTTTTACTGGAGAGGAAGGAGACAAGGTCACTCAAGTTATCAATAACGGGGAAATTCAAGGTACTAGAAGTGTCTTGTTCAGAAATATATCACAAGATGGTTTGGCTGATACCAAAGCTGGTGAAGAAGTGACATTTTAAATTGGGAAGAGGACTTAGTGCCCCACGTGCACGGGCCTGTGCAGGTACACAACACTCACCAATTGCTTTTTTTTTGGTGCCGCTTTTTACCTATTTATGCATTTTATTTAATTTTTTTCTTCAGTGTTGCAATAGTTACAGGGTGATAATAGTTTAAAAAAAAAAAAGAACTGGAGATATGTGATAAATACTTCCGTGTTTTATAATTGCGTGCTTTCATTTCTTGAATGCTGTGGGGAAATCTTTTGTGTGCAAAGGATCGGTCTCATTGAAATGAGCCTCGTCGCTCTCATTTGGAGCAGCTCCCCTGTGCCTCGTCGCGCTACATTACGTATTCTGCAGAAGGGCTGAACATGGTGGGTGGTGTCCATTACTTCTTGTACAAAAAATTCCAGACGTTGCAGATCTGCAAGAAATAGGAGGCCCTTTTAAAATTCCTGCAGCAGTCTCGTTCGGTTATTTAAAATAAACCCTTCAGATTTTGCTTTCACATTGCAGACCTCTACTAACAAGGTGATAACTGACAGCAAAAACAAGGGGTGGAGGTGAGTTAAGGGATGGAGCAGAAGCTGAGGGTCTACTTTTAAATCCTTAGAGGCTTTGCCTTCTGGACACTAGTAGGTTGCAGACCTTTCTTTGTAGGTACCAAGATGAGTATCCTATTGGAAGAATTTTTCTTGTCCACAGAGAGCAGTTACTCTTGTTAAGCTCCGTCTTCGTTGCTGTCGCCTTCCCCATAATTCTCAGCCCTCCCCTCAGCACTGCGCTCTCCTGTGTTACTGCTGGGTTATCTCTGGTTAAAATTTGTCAAGATGCCCCTTCCCCAAAGAGTCTCTAGCTAAATATTGGAGAAACTCCAGAGCTTCAGAGTTGATGTCCAGGTGTGTTCCTGCATGTGATTCTGCAGCACTGGCCAAGGGAGAGACTAACGGCAAAACTAGGATCAGGAATATTTCCACTTGCGTGGCATGTCGAGATCCAGGGAGAAGGTGCAGACTCTGAAGGTGGAGAGATGTGGTCCCATGGTTAGGGGAGGTACTGGAGGCCCGTGGCAGGACTCGATGATCTTAGAGGTCTTTTCCAAATTATGATTCTTACGATTCTGACTCCAGGAGCCCTGCTCCTGCTTGTTTCAGTTCCTGGGAGCTAATAAGCACCAGCTGCAGGAAACCTGAGCTGGGAAGTGTTGTGCAGCTTTCCCTCCGTTGAAAAATACAGCGGGTTTTTGGGTTTGTGTTGTGTTTTGTTTTTTTTTTTTTAATTGCTTTTATGTATTTATATGCTGTGGGTCATCACTGGTAGGGCATTCCAGCCGTGAAAACAATAGCGTGACAAGGACGCAGGTCCAGGCTGGCCACCGGCGCAGGAAGCACCTGCGAGCCCCATGCCATCCCTTCCACTGGGGCCTCGCCGCTGCAAGCCCGGCCGGTGGCCGCTGGCCGCGGGGGAGAGTTTCCACCAAACCCCTCCACTCCTGGATGTGCGTTTGAGCTGCTTTTGGCCAAGTCTGCTGTGAAATGGAGGGGAAGGTGTTTGTTTGCCCTGCTGGTGCCCAGCTGCTTTGGGGGGTGTTTGGGGGGGTGGGCGTGCAGAGCTGCTCTCGGTGGGTCTGGGTGTTACAGGACCTTCTGGCTGCAGATGGGAGGTGATGCTCGTAGGAGTGGAGGCTAGGGTAGGGTGGCAGGTTGGTGGGTTTGCTTTTTATTTTTTTGTTCCCCTTCTGCAGGAAAAAAATCTGGGCTGTTCAAATCATTTGCCTTTTCCCTTGTGCTGACAATTTAACAGCCTTTTTAAAAGCTTTGGTTTCTCTCAAGTATGCTCGCCCCATACGTGTTTTAATTTTTGTGCGGAGGCCTGGAGCTTAACAATTATTTTGCTTAAGCTCTCTGAGACTTGCCATAAAACTTTTTTTTTTTAAAAAAAAAAACACACACATGCTAATGATCCCCATCAGATCATATTGTTAAACAGGGAATGAAATACTTACGCCAAGATGACATTATTTAAAAAAATGTTAAAAGCAGGCCAGCAGAGCTCATTTCAGCAGTTTTGCTCTGAAGTAATTTGCGCAGATTTGTTAGAGTTAATTTGTTGAAAAGTTGAATGTTTGTACAGGCAAGTCCTAATTTCCACAGTGAGACGCAGAAGCAGGAGAGGAGCGAGCGTGTGTCCAGCGCTCGCAGGAGCAGGATGGTGGGAACTTCCCTCCCTCCTACCCTTCCCCCTGGTGCAGGAATGCAAAAGCAGTGTCAGAAGGCTGGGAAAGTCGGCTTTGGATTTTTGTGGACTCCTTGCAAATCAGAGGAACCGTCTGGCTCAAATCTGCATTTAGGGCCGAGAGAAGAGGATTTCCTGCTATTTAGTTGCTTGAGGAAGGAAAGGATTTACCTCTCCGCTGCAACAGGACTTAATTTTTCTCCTCTTTAATAAGAATATCACGGTGTAGGGCAAGTGGTAGTAAACCTGCGAAAGCAATCACGTCTTTTCCTCCTCCTCCTTCGCCCCCCTCTCACCGTGAGGCAGCTACCCCCCACTCCAGCATCCTCCCCTCCCGGCTCCCATGCCCGGCGATGGCTTGGCGTCTCGCTCTGTCCCTGGTGGAAGACGGAGCCGTGGAGGGGACGTCGCTCTTCGGCCGGCTGCCTCACCCATCCCGCCATCTGGATCCAGTTAGCCCGCTCGGCAGTAGGGCTGAGTCTCATTTCCTCCAACCAGTAATGTTATATAGGCAGTGATCCTGTTCTGCCCTAACGTAATTGAAAATTATGTGTATTGTAGGCTCGCAGCGCTGAAATGTAGACTCGTAAAAATCTGTGGCTCAGGTAGCCTGTGGAGATTGAATTTGGCACACAATGAAGCTTTTATGTAAAGTAAGAATTATAAGCCACCACATCAATATTGTGTTACAGGCATGACAATTCTTGGATGAGGAGGCCTTGAGTCAGGCTCGTCACCTTAAACAATGCTAATATTTCATACTTTATCAACAAGACTGGAGTTCTGAAGCCGGCAAGTTGGGCTTTTTTTTTTTCGTTTGCAAACGTCCCGCTGTTGAAGCTGCGGGTTCGTGAGCTCGATGCAGGCGCTGGCGGCGGGCGCTGGCCCTCGCTGTTTGTCTGGCAGATGGAACATCTCGCCCTTGGCGGGGCCGGGATGCTTCTCTGGAGCCTGGCCACTTGGTAGAGCTCGTGGAAGTTGTTTTATTGACGCTTGCACGTTACTGCTTTCCATGGGAGCTGTTTTTTATTTTATCCCCCCCCACTGGTGTGTTACCCACCGGTGGACATGGAAGCCATCTGCATGTGTGTTTGTGTGCAGCGCCAGGCCCTCTGGGCTTGGACCGTTCCTGCTGGGCTCCACGTGCCTGTCTAAGAGGAGAAGCAGCTTTGGCTACGTTTTAGGCTTTGCACTGTGTAGGACTTCTTGGATCCTCTTTGGCAGGGGTGGGTAAGAGAAGGAGCTTGCTGAGAGTCCAAGCTAAGGGTTTTGAAAGCAGAAAAGCAAAGTAGCAGTAGGATCTTCTGAAACTTTCATCTTGTACTTAGGCTGGTCAGACTGGTGTGGGAGCACCCACGCCGAAAGTACAGGCTCTCGTGAGACTGAGCAGGAGCAACCCTACCTCCTTGCTCTGTTTCTCCTAAGGGAATTTATTGCTAGGAAAAACCAGCAGAACTGACGGTCCTCAAGGCTTCGTAATCCCTGCAATGCTTACTGACTGGACGGGGTCTGCTATGAGCTTGCTCTCCTGCTATGTCAGTGCCTCTCAGTGAGCCTTTGGGGTCGTCTTGGAGAAGCCCACACACTTCTTGGCCTGTTTTTTTGGACAACCGCTGACTTGAGCTCCTTCATGGCTTGTCACGGTTGTAGGAATATTCCAGGGTTGCTCGTGACCATGGAGTGGTCATGGAAAAATGAGGGTGGTTGGTTTGTTTTGGTGGGTAACGGCTTAGTGGCTGTTTTCCGAAACGCCACTGTTGAGCTGGCAGGTTCTTGTACGTGCTGTAGCCGTGGTAGCAGTAACTTCTCACTCTCCGAAATGGTTGCGGAGTTTGAAACAGATCCGTGTACCATGAGGCACACATCCTGTGAGGACATTTTCCTTGGAAGAAGGGAAAAATACTTCACCAGCTGGTTGGAAGAACCAGGGGAAGCTGACAGGTTAGCTGCGACCCATCAGAAACCTTTCTGCAAATTCACGTGCCCTCTTATGTGGCGGTGTTACGATCAGTGTCTAAGGCAACTGATGGACTTCTAAAAATGCAGCAGTTGACTTGTTCAGTAGTGCCATCCGCAAATCTGAAATACATCAGATTTCCCTGCAAGTTAAGAAGCTCTCAGCTTAGGTTTTGGGTTCATTTTCAGTGCACTTGGGTTGCATTTTTAAGCATTTTTTTGAAACCACAAAGGGTTAGAAAGTTACTTTAACATCATCTCAACTTTAAAATTTATGTTGTGGTCACCTATATTGAAGAGCAGGGATTTGATACAAGTGATCAAATATCTGGAGGCTTACAATCGCGTCGTGAGACTTAGAAATGTTGCTTACAGTAGACTAGCTCTGATTTGTTTGGGTTTTATTGCTCGTTTTTAAGAAGTGCTGAAACATTCTGGTCCACATTGCACAAATCCCAAATGTGAAGATGAATAAAACCAGGACTTCTTGGAACTTGAGGAACTTGTATGGGGCACAAATCCAGAGTATGGGTTTGTTTATTTGCATTCCGGTAGCTCAGAAGTCTCAGGCCCTCCAAGCAATGGGAATTGGTAATACATCCTCCTGCTGACTCCTGCTTTTGGTCACCTCGGTGCCCAGGGTCTTGCTGCAAACAGGCCCTGCATGCTAGCAAATGTTTTGCATACGTGAGCAAATGTGATAGTGATGTGCTGAAAGCATGGAACCAGATCTCCTTCCTTCCTTCATGGAGACGTAGATATGGCTTCCGTTGCTCGCCTGGGGCAGCGGGGGTTGTTTGTGTGTGGTTGTCCTTCAAGATTCCTCTTAAAAAAAAAAAAGAATGGGTAAACATAACTATTTCTCTAGATATTTTCTAAGAATAGGTCTGTTAGGTCAACCGGAGTCTAGTGCTAAATAGGATCTTCTGCAGTGGCCTGATCTATGTGTACAGCTGTTTCTCTTGGTTCTGGGAGGGGGCTGAAGGCATGTGGCGGTACGCATTTCTTCCAGCACGATACAGGGCTTTTAGAGAGCACGTATTAACCAGTATGCCGAACTGGCACGGTGCAGCACCATGTGGAGAGAAAAGCTTGGACTGAAATTATATTTAATGTGCTGCACGGAAGTATATTTGGGCTAACTAGTTTCCCGTGAGGCTGCTTTTGGTCAGAACGGAGCACTTATAACGCGGCAGTCTGGGTACCAGCTCGAGACTTCACCTGTTTGGTGGAAGCCTGGAGCTCGGCTGTGGGATCCAGCCGGGGTGCAGCGGCTCCTCCAGTGAGTTTAGCGAGAGGACATGCATGCCTGAGGGTAGAAGTTTTAGTCTATATATGATGCTGGTTAAATCCGTGGGAACGTTCTGCTCCTCCTCGAAGTGTGGTTAAGGTTTTTTTGCTTTTGCATCAACAGTCTCTTATGCTGCGGACTCGCTGCCTGCGCACACTGAGCGTGTCGGCCAGTGTCGATGACATGAAGAAGGTGGGGCTGTCCCCAAGTCTGGACAGCACAGCTGAGCCCGGGTGCACCAGGCTGTACTCCATCTTGGACATCATCAGCAGGAGAGCTTATTAAGTTTGGCCTTGTAATTGAACAAGTTGCATTGTGCAAATCCCTTAAGGGTTGTTCAACAGAAGATTTCTCTCCTGATGATGGTGAGCAGGAAGAAAATAATCCATGGTGACTTCCAGAAATGGTGAAAAGTAGACAAAATAGATGCTAAGACCCAACAGTATTGGGTCTTTTTGAGGTAGACCTCTGTCTTTAGGGCTCATACAGCACTGGGAAGCTGGAGGAGTTGACATGGTGCATTTGCTGAAAGAAGGCCGACAGATGATCCATTAAATAATGAGATCATATTCTTAACCCAGTATACTTGTTTTTGCTCTCCTGAGACCGATAAATCCGCCTTCGCCCCCCGTCCCATCCTCTCCATGGTTTTGATATTTTGTTTCTGTGTGTGTTCTATTATTCTTCTAGATTTGTTACGATTAAGAAAATTAATGTAATACTGTCCTTGCAATCTACTTTATTTTGTTATTCCTGAACTGTAATGTAGTGGTATGAAATTGTTAGTGTTCTGCACAGGTTTTGTCTCCATAAACATGCAAAGTCGTCTTAATTTTTGTTTCAGTTCCTTGCATAAATTTTGATTTATATCTTTTTACCCATGTTACCTAAATTTGTTATTTTTTTTGCCTTTATTTTCTGAACTCATTTTTCTTTCCCCATTTTTGTTTCCTCCATCCAGTATCTGCAGATGAAATGGCCACTGCTTGATGTTCAGGCAGGGAGCCTTCAGAGTAGACAAGCCCTCAAGGATGCTAGGTCTCCATCTCCAGCACACATTGTTGTAAGTAAATGCAGAAAGATATTCTTCATTTGTTTTTCTTTTTTAAAAAAAAAGGCATTTGACATTAATGGCATTGGTTGTCTTCGGTTTTCTTCTGCACAAACCAAAAGAGAAGTACTTCAAAACAAACAAAAACCCTAACGATCCCATGGTAAAAGGAGGGAATACATTTGCTGTTGCTGGGCAGTTTATGAAATTATCATTCATGTGCCTCATAGGAGAGCGGAGAGATGAAAATGCTCTAAATTCACACACTGCAGAATTGCTTTGTGGCAGTGAAGTCCGATCAGGCTGGTTTACACATCTGACAACATTGAACTGAAGTGAACGAAGAGATACCTTGGAAAGCATTAAAAAAAATATAAACCAAGCCTGTTCTACAGCCTTTACGAAAAAAATCTTTCCTTAGTGCAAAATCTTCAATGAAAGTTTGTGAGCGTTGGTCACCAGTTTACCTGAGTGAAGGCTCAGTGGAGCCAAGATCAGCAGAGCACATGTCCCTTTGTGTTGTGATGACTTCTCATTTAGTATAAAAAGTGTTATCAAATGTTTACTACTTACCTGCAAAATATAAAACTCTCTTTATAGTAAGTAGCATTGCTAAACATAGGGTTTTTTTTATGAACTTCTCAGATTTTCAGTTCTCGGTTAAATTTTCTTGCTTGTATTTTAAAAACAATGTTGGATTTGAAATGTTCAATACAATTTGCATGAGAGGGATCTGGGCTTTTATTTTACTTTCAAAAATAGCATCCATAGAGGTCTAAAAGCAAACTGTTGATTTATATGGTGTTATGCAAGAAGGGCGGTATGCGCTGGCCCATCCTCACCCATGGCCGGTGTAACTGCCATCTCAGGTTAAGGAGCAGCTTAGCTCCAAGCGCTCATCTGGGAAATTTACCCCTGGAGAAGATGGCACATAGTGGCTTAGAATATTTCTTCTGAAATACTTTATCATCAAGTTTTAAATGATTTTTTTTTTAAAAACTTTTCTATAGCCAATGGATAACAAGGTGAATCCCAGGAAATGAAACATTGCTTGGTCTTTATCTTTTGTTACGCTGTCTAAAGCTGGTGTAGCTGGTGGATCATCCAAGGTGATTTTTTGTTAGACATCTAAAATCATACTAGACGTTTTTGAGGAGCTGCTTATTCCATTGTTGTCACTTTAACTTGAGAAGTTTCAACCCTTTACTATGTCTTAGTTTTCAGTTTAAAAATCAAACAAGCTTCCTATCTTTTAGAGTCTGTAGCTTCTGACCAGCCCTCAGCGCAGCGACGGGCGCAGGACTGGTATTTGCTTAGTCAATACCTAGCGCTGGTTGCTGCACTTTTTCAGAATGACTTTGCTTTTCCTTCCTGTCCACTTGGGACGTCACTGCAGGAAGAGAGCAGAGATAAGATGTTTGGCTGGTTATTTAGAAATCTACAGCCATGAAAACCTGCCATCATCTTACTCTTAATTAGAAATGAACCAAACTGACTTCCCTATTTGAATTCCTTTTTCACTGCTGTGCCTGTGGACCGGCATGGGGTCCGGGAGCGTTCCTGGGGCTGTGGGGCTGGCGTGGCGGAGCAGCGTGGGGCTGGCAGGAGATGATGGTGAGGAGCTGGAGGGTCCGGCTGGCTGCAGCCTAGGAGGGCAGGCTGTGTCTGGTGGGCGGCTTTGCTGGAGATCACCTGCGCTTCCCAGCGCTGAGCATCCGCTGGCCCCGAAGCTTTGTGCTGCGCAGGAGAGCGGCGCTTGCCTTTAAAAGCCACAGCAGCTGGTTGTGCCGGGGGGCTGGTTGGGGTCCCGGCTCCCCTGGCCCTCTCCAGCCCCTCCACCCGGGTGTGGGCGAGGTGGAGATGAGTGGACAACAGAAATACGCAAACAAAAAACGGGGTCAAAAATCACAGTCATTTTGGAAAATAAAGAGAAACCTGTTTCCAGGGAGGCTGAGGCTGATCTGCTGTGTATTTTGACCATTTATGGGGTTCTTATGGGTCTCTTTAAAAGCTGTTTCACTCTGCTGTTCAATAAAAAGCATATTTACCATAGCAACCACTTAGGCCGTGAGGAACATATACTACCTCCGAGATGGAGGCCACCTTCCAAAAGAGCCACAGCTGGCATTTGTAATGTGATCTTTTGTGCTACTTACAATGTTGGAGGGAGAGGAGGAGGGAGTGAGGGGGGGAGCAGTGGGGTTTTGAGGAGGGGGGGAGCATGCTGCAAGGTTTAATGTTTATTTCTAGCAGCAAACTGGTTTGCCCTTTTCTGTTAAAATAGATAAATAAGGGGCAGCTTTTTCCACCCTTTCTCCTGGCATCTGCCCCAGGCCGCATTCATTCTGTGGGGTAAAAATGGTCTTTTTTTTGGTAAATAAAGTTAGAGCGGGTAGTGGCATTTGGGGGAGATGCAGTGGCTGCGGATGCCAGTTGGCCTGGGATGTGTCAGGCTTCTCTGGGGTCCCCGTTCGCTGCTGCTGTGCCTGCCCGCAGCACCTGGGACCTGGCCGCTCTTGCGTGAGGCTCTACACCCGGTTCTGCATACGTGAAAGCGCGATTAATCTTTTGATGGAACGATGAGGGGTATTTCATGGGCATACTGATTCTTCTGTGCGAGCGTAATGTATAACGTGTAGGGATAGAAACTGGTTCTCCGCCCACGGTGTTGTGTCTTGTCTGCCTGCCAAGCGTACCCATGCCAGTTTTTCATCCTGAAATCAGTTGTGCTGCCCTGAAGATCTATAGGAAAATGCTAACACCTGCAAATCAGTTCTTATCTTTCCTCTATCTCTGAAATAGGGATTTCAGGCTAATCTTCATAGCTGGATCACAAAGAGAGGAAAGGAGAGGGGGGGGGAGTTCTTTTTTTTTTTCCTTTTTTTTTCTTTTCAACTTTTTTTTTTCCCTTTCCTTTCTTTTTTTAATATTCTTGCTTCCCAGTGCTTGGCTCTGATTACCATGAGCTCCGCGTCAGGGCTGCAGCCTTTACGCCCAGCTCAGGTGAAACTCCCCTTGGCTTCAGCACGGGTTTTTAGCTGAATGACTCAGGGCTGCAGAACATGGCCGTCTGCAATGTCTTAAGTAAAGTCTGTACTATTTGTCAGCCATCCTGCTTTCAGATTTGTTTAAGAACATTAAGTTAAGACTACAAAAATCGAAGCAAAAGACCAGCATGAATAATTTGGCTGGATTGCCCCCAGTGCTGAGGGCCGGGTTAATACCGCTTTTCATGGTGCTCAAGAGAGTCTCCAAGGCCCATAATGAGAAACAGAATATTAAACTGAAATTATGTTCAGCATGTCTTGAGGAAGGTACAGCAGGAGGCTCCATTTAAGACCAATGCATTTATTTGCATTTAGGTGCTTCACTCGTCTTGTAAGACCCTTGCGTCTTGCTCTGGCACAGTCATGCTGCTCATCTGTGTCCAAAGGTGAAAGAAAACTGGGGGAAAAATTGTATTAATAGTACGCTATTAAGCTTGCTAGGTCAAAGTTTTGAATTCAGCTTGTGGATAGTACTATTATGAGGCTGGGATTTTTTTTAAGGGCTTTTATGGTGATTTCTCCTGGTTTTTTTGACCTTTGATTTCACTGAAGATATTAAGACCTTGTAAAACAGTTTTAGCAGGAAGTTTCTGGGTGTAAAGTGGACCCCAGAGGGGTGCCTTGCGTGCTCCTCCGAGCGGGTAGGGTGCTAGATGTCCTGAAGTCCTGTGTTCAACAAGCACCTGATCCACTCCGTGTGTGTGCACCGGTGTGGTGAGGAGATGGGATCTGGGTGCCTTAGGAGTGGGATTCTCACAGGCAAATTTTCTGGTGCGGTGTGGACAGGCAAGTGAAAATGAGCGTGGTATGTCTGTGCAAGGATCTCCAAAATCTGCTCGTTACAGAAAGCAAGCTTCTTAAGAAACTGTTTTTATCTACGCATGCATTCCTACAACCTTAAGAAGAAAACCAGTGCTGTTCTTCCCTGTTCTCTGCAGAGCAAATATTCTGACTCGAGCATACCCTGTTTTGGGCAGGGGCGTGGATGGAAGACCTGTCCCAGGATCCTGCCTCCTGCAGTCTCGGCTGTACAGAGGCTTGCTTTTACCTGCCTTTGTACCAGGCAAAAACATTCTGAACCCGAAATGGTGGAGGTTTGGTACAGTATATTTCTTACAAAACAAGTTTAAATAATTCTTGCATTTTCTTCTGCAAGGAGGCCTTTTGAAGTAAATGTAGATGTTATCTTGGGGGAGGACTTCTAGTACTGTTTGGCCTGGGTTTTCTAATGTGCAATGAACACAGCTATGAAGTAGACTGAATCCCCAAGAACAAAGAATCACTGTGCAGTTGTGTATCTAATTTTTTTCCTTTTTTTCCTTAAGGAGGTAAAAATGTGTTGTCAAAACAAAAGATGACAAAACTGAAGGCAAAACCATCTGAAACATACCTTCTGTTCTCAGCCTCTTCGGCGTGTGTGGACAGCGGGTGTCTGGGACCGCTGGGCGGTTTGCGGGGACCGGGAGTTGTTTCCCAGAGCAGTTAGAGCTGAGGCTGCGCAGTCTGCCCTGCTTGGTCCCTGGTTTCTTTCAGCCTTGTGTGGTTTGAAGTTACGCACTTTGAAAGAAAAGATAAATACCGACAAGTAATCATGTGGTTTATCTTAGCTGGTTTTTATAATTCACCTACAGCGTCCCTTCAGACAGGCCAGAAGTGGGGTGCATCCAGACCCAGACATGGTCCTGTATGTACAGAGCCATCGGGAAGCATAACCTTGCAACGTCTACTCGCGGTGCCCCAAGAGGACTTACAAAGCTTTTGCTTTGTTTGTCTTTAATATTTCGCTGCAGAGAAGCTGTTCTTCCTCTGCAGTAACCTCTGAAGATGTTTCAGGATTTGAGGCCGCGTGTGGGACACCCTCTTCCCTGGAGATCCACAGGGCGATCTTCTGGGCACGCAGGCGGTGTTGGGAGTTGCAGGGATGTGGTGGCATGGTAGGGGTTGGGCATCGTTCACGTCAGTGCCTGGTATCGAGACGGTCACATACGTGGGGAGAGGGCTGTGTGTCTGAGCTGTACTGGTACCCTGGCAGTCCCTGACGGCAGGTGGGCTACCCCTCGGTGCATGGACCCAGCACACAGGTCCCCGAGGCTCGCGCTGCAGAAATATCCATGCGGGCTGAATGGTAAAGCTCCTTTAGTGACTCTCGCCTTTGTAAATGCTCTCTACTTTATTTGGCTAATTGCTCTGGCAGTTGCAAAATAAACAAAATGTTTCATTAATACATGCCCAAAAGTGTGCACACATCTTGTCCTGAATTTTTGGAGCTGCATGGAATTAAGCCACGGAACAAATTAAACTTGCTGAGAATTTTGTGGCTAAATCTTTCACCGCTAATTCCTTTTAATTTTTCATTGGGAAGAGTTGTGTCTAAAAAAACCTGTGTTCAAACCTGAATGCTTAGGGCTAAGTATAGAATTCATCTACCAGCAGCCCAATAAAATTATTTTGGATGGATTCCTATAAAACGCACATGTTATATTCAGTACCCAGTAAATATGAATGGGAAGCCTGGTGCTTGGTTTGTGTAGAGTACAGGAGAAATGTGGACACCTAAAAAAGCAATTCACTTGGTAATTTGATGTGTTGCAAAACAATTTAGACTTTAGGGGACTGCTTCATGCCATTGTGTTTACTCTGTGGCACAGTGTCCATCATCTACAGACCCTGTTTAGGTACTGAGGCAACCCCTCTGCTTGAACGTCGAGGCTGCGGAGATGTGCAGGCTTGTACCTCGTACTGTGAAGTGAGCAGGAATTTAATGCTTCTGCAAACATCAGTCAGCGCTAAAGCACCCTCAGCAGACACCTTGGGGCTGGATTGGCAGCTGGGATGAATTGTCACGCTTGGTTGTAGTCAGGAGATCTGCGAGTAGCTCCGCGAACTCTGAAGTATTTGGATGTTGGGATATTTCAGCTGTGAATAAGTGCTGTAAAATGCACAGTGCTGCCAGCCCCAATTGTTCTAGGATCGTGACTCAGGCCTCAAAAGATCAGGAGGATTGGTGGTGTTGGTTTTGGTGTTGTTTTTGTTTGTTTTCTGTTTCTTAAATAATACATTTTGTATTCTCTTTATTTGTTCTCTGGTTCCTGAGCCTGCAGGGTATTCTCCGCTCATTCTCAAACTTTTCTCTACAGCAGTTCAGGAGCTTGCTGTGAGCTGTAAGCGGAGGCTGAGGTTCTTCCCTGAACACTTGACTTCAAGGCTACCACGCTTTAAGAAGAATAGCAGGTATTGCTAGGCTGGCTGTAAAATCGTAGGAGTTGGCAACCATAAGCGTTGCTCTAGGAAAAGGCAGCGGAGCAGGGGTTATGATACGCTCGGCACAGTCTGTTGAGCATCCGTTGCGTGTGAATCACCCAGAGCCTGGGCCTCGGTGCCCGTGAGGGCTCTGGTTGACGGGCGCTGGGTGCCTCGCCGTGCGATGGCCCAGCGCTCCAGGCAGGGCTGGGCTCCTCGGACGCTACCGGAGACAGCTCGGCAGGTCCTCCCGAGGCAGCGGGTTCGTCGCCCAGGGTATCACGGTGAACCACCATCAGTTTTGGTTTCCTGGAGGGGCTGTGCTGCAGCTCCTGCTCCTGAGCTGGAGCCGTGAGATTTGGCGTTATGACATGCCATGGCACACCAAAATGTACCTGGGATGTCTCTCTCTGATGTATCTGAGTACTGAAACTCTCTGGGTGAGGGGGAAGCGAGATGAAAGCTTGCTCATCAGAGATCCTGAAGAAGGACGTAACTGTGCTGCCTTCAGGGTGGCTGGGAGTGCATCTACTGCAGGCTTCCCTCTTGTACCTTTTATTTGAAAATACCCACTGTGCCCCAAATGAGACACAAATACGAGTGCCTTAAGTTCTGGCCCTTTCTGACCAGCCAGTTTGGGGTACTGTAAAACTGCAGTGAGCAGCCTTTCAAGGTGTGGAAGCCTATGCTGGGAAGATGGTTTAGGAAGCACAGAGGAGCCCGAGCTGCCGTTTGGATGAAGTCACGAGGCGGTTGGTTACGCTGGAGCGCGCGTGTTAAATTCGCTTCTAGGGACTTGCGTGGGCCTCGAATTAAATACCGTCACGCCGTCAGCGCTCGTGCAGCAGAGCGGTTGTGGCGAGAGGAGCGGGGAGAGCGCGGAGGGCCGGTGCCCGGAGCGCGGGCGCGCAGGCTTGGCAGCAGGCTGGGAGCTGCGGCAGCGCCGGGTGATGCCGGAGAGCCAGATGGGTGAGCCTGTCAGATCAAAGGCGGCGTGTGCCGAGGGCGGCAGGCTTGGCAGGGCCGCTCGCCGCAGGTCCTTCTCCCCGTGCACCCCGTCTGCAGCTGAAGTTTGTGGCTGGGCTCAATCTGGAGCTGAGAGAAGTAGGTACTGAATAATGCAGCCTGGGTTGGAGCCAGGGCCCACGCCGGCTGGAGCAGGAGCAGCCGTCGTGCACAGAGCGGAAGGTTTAATGGGCATGCTACAGCCCCGACGCTGTTTTTGCCCAAATTTCTAGAACTGCAGCCTTCCCTTTCCAGTATGGCTTCGGGGTTGTTGACGCAGAGCGCGAAAGCCCGAACATGCAGTCGAAGTAGCTGTCTCAGAATAACTATTCCTCATTATCTCTCCATGCGGCCACTCTTACTCAGCAGTAAGAGGTCCTTTGTGCGGTTTAGCTTAATCCGCTTTGGAAACGGATTAAGCTAATTCTCACAAAGAAACTCTTAGTGCTGAATAACGGTGTCCACACGGAGAGATAATTCGAAATAGTTGTTCTGCATTTTTCAGTTCACTCTCTAGCCCTTGCACAAAAACTTCCCCATGCAGAAGAGCTCACTTGAATAGGAACCTCCTGTTTTCTGTCTAAACAAGGTCTGGGTGCTGTGTCCAGGTGCTGTAGCAAAGAAAACAGCAGGTATTTATCATCAAAAAGAAAGGAAGGAAGCTGGCATTGCTGGGCTCAGGACCATTTGCTTTGCCAAGTTGCTCAAGCCCAGGATTACTGCTTTTCTCACCAGTTCATGCGGTTAGGGATTGGATTATTCACGGGATACTTCACTTTCTGGACTGTGTAGACATCTGTACTCTCTCCTGTGAAAGAAACTGGAGCTGCCTGGTGAGCCACTGCATAATGAGATGGGAAGATGCTTTCTCCTCTGTCGTGTGCAGACCTATTTGGCAAGGAGCAGACCCATTGTGGGAAGCCTTTGGAAAGTTAGAGGTGTTGCAAATAACAAGGGACGTTGCCTTTGTAAAACAATCTCCCACCCCTAATCTCTCCCCAAGCAATGTTCTGTGCCTGATTTCACAAAACTAAGCTAGAAATTTTTGTCAGACAGACTTTGCTTTGGAATTTGCAGCAGGCTGGTAGCAGGGGTCTGATTCCAGGGGACCTTGCCTTGAAGCTGCACTTGTACCAGACAGATACCAGTGAGCAAAGTCATTCAGCGCCTGCCTGAGATGGGGAAGCACTGCTCCCGCCTCTGTTTTACCAGTGCGGCCAGAAAGATGTGAAGTGACTTTCCTAAGCTGATTTTGAGAAGCTGAGGATTTCCATATCTGCATTTCAGAGACATGCAAAAAATCCTGCAGCCCCACAGGAAAACAAAAAAACCACCCAGAAGAACAATATAAACAAACAAAGCAAAAAACCCCAAACTAAAACCTGAAGTAGTTTTTGAAATCTAAACCTAAAATCCTAACTCAGATCAGACCTTAGAGGAAAGTTAGTTTTGGTGCTGCTTAGGTGCTGTCAGGACCCTGTGTATCCGTGAGTGCTGGTGTCGGACGTACCTTATGTCTCATCTCTCGGAATTGGGAAGTTTGTGGGAGCTGAACCAGTCCTTCCTCTGCTCCAGCAAGCAGCAGCTCTGCAACCAGACTCGCTTGTGTAGGAGTGATAAGTACAGGCTGAGGGGTGGGCTGGTGGGGGGTCCTGGGCAGGCATGGTTTGAACCTGTACGTGTGTGTGTCCAAGAGGAAGGGTGCTTTCTGACTGGCCTCCCTCATGGAATTAAGAAGTAACCAAATCCTTGGGTTTGGGGGTGTTTTTTTGTGGTGTGTGGTTTTGTTTTGTGTTTTGTTTTTGGTTGTTTTATTTTGCAACCTTACCCCTCTACGTTCTGCTTGGTGCGCGGTAAGGACCTGCTGGTGTCCCTGGCCCTGGCAGTGCTAGCCTGCAGAAAGAGGTGGGTCTGGGCTAGTTTCCTAGGAGAGGCGAGCGGTTCTCCAACACGCATTTTTCCTGTTGGCAAGACTCAAAGACTTCTTGACTGCTATTACCGTGGAAACTAGCTTCCCCTTCCTTTTTTACTTTTTAGGCCTTGATTCAAGCAATCATTAAACCTGAGCTGGTGTCTATCTGTGTTCAGGACAATACTTAAGTGTGTGCTCAAAGTCTTGTCTTGTGTAGGAGGCTTTTCTGAGTTAGGGTGCTGGAAATGAGCATTTATGAGAAATAAAGCCCCGCGTGACGGATTGTAGTGGCTTCTGCCTGTGCCCTGGCCAGTGAGTACTGAGAAAGGAAAGGGAGGGGGAGAAGGAATAGCACGTCCTGAGCTGTTCTCCCCTGGAGCTTGTCCTTGTGCTGACGTATTTCTTCCCAGGGCTAAGGGTGGAGGAGGAGGAGACAACCTGAAGGAACGTTTTGGTCTCTTATTGCTCATCTGCCTACTGGGAAATGCACAAAATCTCCATGGTCTCCTCTCCTGGCTGGAAGGATAGCATCTGGGAGGGGAAGGACAAAACAACAAAATACTGCCTGGCTCTATGGCCATGGAGCTCTGCAGTATCAATACTGCGTGTTACGGGGATGTGACTGCCAGGTAATAAGGAAATGGTGTTTTACAGAGGAAAGCAGAGTGAAGCTACCTGAAGCCTCCAGACTTTCTTAGCGTGCATTTACGGCCCTGAACGCTTCTCCTGCCAAGCAGCTGCATGGACGCAGTATCATTAGAAAACCCCAAACGGCTGCAGCCTACAGAGTTTTCCCTGGCGGCAGAACTTCTGTTGCTGCATGTTGGGCATGTCTACATGGTTAATTAGTATGAAGCAAGCAAGGGTTTTTATTGCTAAAGCCGTGACTGCTCCATGTTGACTCCCATCTCGATGCTTTTCAGGCATGCCGAGCTCTTTGGAGGGAAGTTGTTTACTGGACGTGAAGTAACCTGCTCCTCATTAAAGGGCTCTTGATGGCCAGGACAGGTTACCTTGGGATAAGCTCTGGTGTGAATCTGAAGCGTGACGGTTGCTCCGCAATTGCTGCCTGAGGGGTAAATGTGAGGTTGTAGCAGATGCCGTTTGGACTGAAGGTGAAGTTTGCTCGCATCTGTGTCCAAAGCTGAGTGTGTGGCCGGGCAGTTACGGAGGTGCTGTAAGACCTCGGTGAAGCTCGCCCTGCAGTGACTTGTTCTGCTTGTCGTGCCCAGAGCACGTCCAGGGAGCGTCCGCTCANGCCGTAGATNGGCTGTTAAACTCCGTTCCTGCGTAGGCGACCATTTGGCCACCTCACATCGCTGAGGAATCTGCAGGATGAGTAAACAGTGAGAAAATGTGAGGGAGCAGCCCCAGCGCCGATGGGAGAGGAGAACGGCCAAAGAGCTGGCGTGTTGCTCGCTTTCTGGCCGACTCGGCTGCTCCTCGCCTGGGCACTGAGCCGGGCTGGTGGCTCTTGCATTAAAGCATCATCCTGCNCCTATTCGCTGGTGGTCGGGATCAGGTGCCTTAGTGTGGGGTTGGAAAATTAGGGACCCTTCTCCTCCCAAGCACCGTCCAAGCAAGGGTGGGTGTCAGGAGGATGGGGCCAAGCTCTTTTCAGTGGTGCCCAGCGACAGGACAAGGGGCAATGGGCACAAACTGAAGCAGAGGAAGTTCCGTCTGAACATGAGGAAGAACTTCTTCCCTCTG
>Ga0065711_1035533_pt1 | contig 22173 bp, 13 predicted proteins | sample Hoacrofraction12_FD_59098 | JGI IMG/M metagenome (GOLD analysis project Ga0065711, IMG submission 59098) | Hoatzin crop microbial communities from Cojedes, Venezuela - Epithelial fraction 12 v2 (version 2) | ecosystem: Host-associated > Birds > Digestive system > Esophagus > Crop | place... | reverse complement strand
TTTTTTTTTTTTTTTTTTTTTCTAAATTAGGACACCGATGTTCCAGCTCCGAGTCGGCCTCCCTCCCTGCGCTGAGTCAGGGCAGCAGTGTGGGCAGGGGGACTTGGGCAGCTTCCCGCACACCAGCACTTCGAGCTTTTCTCACAGCATCCCGTCCCGTAGCAGACAGGAGACTTTGTTGTGGAGGTCTGGGTTGCTGCTGTTTGACATGCTGTACTAGCATGGGCGAAGGACTACCACCAAGGGAACAAACCTCCCTTCCCCGTCTTGTTTCTGGGGATGTGGCGGGGGGGCTGAGGCTGGCAAGAGGTGCTGAGGAAGTCACAGCTGGCTGTTGCAAAACATCTGCTACCTCAGCCCATGGGGAAGCTTTGCAGAAGGCTGGTGTTGCATCTGTAAAGCACTCCTGGCCTCGGAAATGCACTCGGAGAGCTGCGACCATGCACTGTGTACCTAGTTACTTGTATTTCTTATCCAGAGAAAAGCTATCTTAGGAAGTAAGATAACACTCTGAAGGGAGGTCTTCTGCATAGGATGCTACCCTGGGACAGAGCGGACTGTGAGCAAATCCCTTGATGCAACCTGGGTCTGCAGTCAAAGCCCCAGTTTTGCCCTGGATAGCCAGGCTGCTGACTCGGCAGAGCTCAGTACTGCGTTTATGGCCCTTCCCATCACGGGACAAAACATGAACTGAGACTGGAAGAAGCCACTGTGGGCTTTCCTTTTCACTGGATGGCAGCAGGAGTCCTTGAGGTACTATTGTGGGGGGAACTTGGCTGCGAAGGGGATCAAGCAGATCCACCAGATCTGAAATGGCAGATGCCTGAGCTCCGTCCTTTTAGCTGTTTGCCCAAAAAGAGGGTCTGTGGAAAAATCTCTGCCACCTGACATCAGATCAATTTTCCCAGCATTTAACGGGTATGAAACTGGATATATTAACTTTCAGAGAGTGTGTTTAACGCTGTGGGTCTGGTGTACGCTAATTCTTCAAAGGCCTTGAAGCTAAATAGGCTACTCTGTCAGTGACATGTGAAACTATCAGAAAGATGAATGCATTAAAGCCCTATAGCAGCTAAACTCTGTAGCTGTGGCTGTCAAGTAGCTCTTTCAGAGGCCAGCGAGGCTATGTGTGTGGAAACCCTCTCGCGTGGGAGGCAAAATGCCCTGTGGGGTCCGTGACGACCTTCAGGGGCTGCCAGCCTGATGCTGGAGAAGGACTTGTCCTAGAAACCCTTCCCGTTCCTTGGCTGGGAGTGTTTTGGGCAGAACATCCCCCTTTTCTGGAGGGACGGGGGCTGGGAGCTGCCAAGCCCGACCCAAGAGCCCCCTTCCACTGCACGGCATGGGGGCTTCAGGCCCCCTTGTCCAGCTCTTTCGCATGCAGTGGCCAGGCCCAGCTGATGGTTTTCATTTTCACCTTGAGAAAGCTGTTATTCAGGGTTGTTGGGGTTTTTTGTTCGGGTTTTTGTTTGTTTGTTTAAAATATGAGCTTCACTTCCTTCCATTCTCCTATTAACTTAACAACCTTTCTCTGAGGCTGAGGGAGCTGGACCTTGCCAAGATGAGGCCAGCTGCACTCGATTGTGCTTTGAATATTTTGAGATCAAGAAACACGTGAAACTAGGATTTATTTATTACTTGAAAGACCTATAAGGAGAAAAAAAGTAGTAGTGAAGGGAAGTTATTAGACTGGATTCTGAAGACTTGATAACACCACCAACCTCTGCAGCTTCTCTCATGGGTTAATATTTTTATACCAAGTACAACCATGCAGTTCAGACAGTATAATCCAGAAGTCATTACAGAAGAGGATGATTCCAACTTCCAACCTTTTGTTTTTAAAAAAGTGTGCTTTGGGGAGTTCAATCATACTACACTAATCACTTTCATTATCACCCGTACAAGCATAAGACTTTGCAAAGTTCTCTGAAGAGCAACTCTGTACCGCAGTGCCATTGGCTTTGGCGGTTTCAGGTTGCTGGTTGCAGCCCCCGTGACTTGTGTCAAGCGTGTGTCTTGGCTCTTTGGGGATGCAACGCTTGCTTCATTTCCCTCTTCCTCTAGCAGCCGAGCGCTCTTCCAGGAATTGCCTTAATGATGAAATCTCAGAGGATCCACCAGAGAGGGAATTTCCAGGATTCTATAAAAATTTATTGGGGTTCCACGGAAACGGTTTGAAAAAACCCAGAGAATTGCAGTCTGTCTGTGGGGGTTTTGGCCATCCAAAAAAAGTGTCTTGTGGAAACGTAAATCTGTTAAACTCTACTGAATGTTTTGCTGGAAAGCGTATCTTTTTCTGTTGAGCTCCTGGAATTCCACACTTTTCCACATAAAAGGAAACACGAGTATTTGTTTCGTAATCTCCTTGGCCCTTTCAGATTCAGAATGCTCTGAACACTGGACTTTGTAGCCAAAGACTACTATCAGTGTGTATTTTGTTTTATTTCCTTAAATGAGACAGCTCTAAGTGCCACCGTACCAGAAACGCTGCCCAGAGCCCCAGAGTGATACACGTCGTGCAGATGAGGCTGCCTTCCAACACTGAGTACCCAATATCACATCTCCAGTGGTATTTAAATTATCTTTTCTGCTAAAGCCTGGAGAATTAAGACTTTCAGAAACTGTTAGTCTGATGTCATTGGGGATCCAGATTCCCTTACAGCTAGGGAATCTGAGGCAGGACACAGATAGTCAGCTTTGCGGGGCTCGGGTGTTTAGGCTGCATCTCCACCAGGTACAAGCAAGGTCAGCTCTGCCAGACAGGGATGACAGCTCAAATCAGAACTTTGTTTGTAAATTTGTGCATTATATAGAGTGTTGCTTGGAGGAGCATCATTAGAGATATTTAAATGCTCTGCAAAAGCTGAATTTCAACGTTTATTGTGATTTCTGTTTTTTTTTTTTTTTCCTTAAACCCCATTTGGGGCCAGACTCCTCGCTGGTATGCATCGCTCTGACTTTGTGAAGCTGTACTAATTGAGAGCAGCAGAGGATTTTTTTCTCTTGTGTTACATTTAAAATATACATACAATTAAACAGTACTTTGAAGTGCTCTGGAGCTAGATGTACTCTGCTTTACTTTGGGTGGTCAGGAGATGAAAATGGAAATGTTTTAATTGGATTTGGTCCGAAGAAAGTGTGCCATGTCCTTGTTGGAATTTCCTTGCTAAGCGATACTACACCTTCTCCTCGCTGCTGAGAGCGGTTGGCCCTGTGCAGAGGGGACCATGACAAATGGTTAGTTTTAATCATCCCTACTTTGGAGTGAATTAGGAAGGGGGGGCATGTTTTTATTCACTCTGTATTAATCCACAGAGCAGGCTTTGAACCAAGGAGAGAACTCAAATGTATCCTGGCTGTAAGACAGGTTTGGACTTGTTTGCTTATATGTTTTGGGGGTTTTATTTTTATTCTATTTTTTACTGTGTAAAAAACCCATTTACTCCAACTTCTTGCAGCTGCATAATGAGGTGCCGTTTTCCGATATGCAATATCGAAAGGTCAGAGCAAGCCTTGCTGCTATAAAGTAATGGCTTATGCACTTGCAGAGTGTGTGTGTGTGTGCACGCACAAGAATTTTCTCTCTGCACGCCGAGCACCAGCCCAGCTGCAGGCAGAAGCTGTGTGCAGGGAACTGGGGCTATGGCACGTTTCCCATGCGATCGCACCTTTCAAGAAACTGCCATCGCTGGTGACATAGCACTGAATTTTAAAAAATGTTGTGCTGTTGGATGGCTTTTTTTTGACACACTCGTCTCAATTCAGATTCATTTACAAATCTTTCAGTCTCTGTTTTTGCAAAGCTTTCACTCAAACTTGTCATATTCCCAAGCTTTGTTGGGTAACATCTTGTTGGCGATATACCTCTGGCACAGCGAGGAAATAACAGCAGATGAATTGTATGTGGCTTTCCCTCTTTGATAACGGCAAACATTGATACTTTCGCAAAAAGCTGCTTCTTCTTCTGGATTCCTAAAAAATTATATGTGTTTGTGTGTATGTTTAAAAAAACTATATGCGCCTGTGTGTATGTATAAGCAAAATTACGTATACTGTGTATAAGTATACGCTTATATATATATATATATATATAAACATTAGCCACCTGGTGACACTTCTGGAAGGTTAGATGACATTGTAATCATTCAGAAACTTAATTCCTTGAAAGTTTAAGCTGAAAATCTGCAGGCAACATTAAATCCCCTGCCTTTAGTCACCAAATGAACTTGCCCCTCAAATGTGTGTTTTTGTGACACTCTCCTTCCACTGCAGGTCTGTTTTCTAATTTTGTTTTCCTCTTTCATCTTCCAGCTGCTTATCTGTCCTTCCAGATTCATTACCTCTCCTTTCCTTTCTCCTTACTTCCTTTCTTCTCCTGCTGTGTTCCCATTTTAAATGATTTATTTTATGTTTTATTTTATAATGTTTATATCTGCAGAATGAACTGGTTTTATAACCCCGAAAAATGAATTCTATAATTTATTTTCCTTGTGAAGTTAATGCTCGCTGCTGCTGAACAGCCTCTCGCGGATAGTGATGCACACCCTGATACCGATGCTGGGTGAGTTCACTGCGGTTCAAGCCACATATTTTGGCTGAGTCAGAGCCAGGACTGGATCATGATGCAGGTACCTGCGGGGAGATGACCAGGCTGGGGAAGGAACTTCAATATACCCATTCTGAATCAGACTAGTCATCCCTCCATCCCCAGCTCCTGCCTTTGGCAACAGCAATTAACAGATGCTTAAACAAGAGTATGAACTGGGGAAGGGTCCATAGCAGTCCTTCCTTTAGCATCCTGCTCCTCTTCCCCTTCCTGCTGTAGTTTGCAGCAATCGGAATTTGGTGACTTCCTAAGCAGAAATTGCATCTCATTTAATTGCCACTACTTGGTCCTGTCTTCCATAAATTTGCCTAATCTGTCCATGAATTTATTAATCTTCTTATCCTTTCAGTCTCTGTAATACCATGGCCGAGTGTTCACTCAATTATGCATGGAGGGGAAAAAAATATTTCCTCCTGTTTGTTGTAAACCTGTGGCCTGATCATTTCACTGGGTACCTCCTAGTTCTTGAAGTGTGGAAGACGGCCAGGAACAGGCAGCACTGAGTTTATAGTTGGTTACAAGCCTCAGTTCAGTGTCAGGAATCTTTCTCCTCAAGGCAGAAACACCTCACTGCCAGCCGAAAACTAAAGTCCATAAATGCATAAGCATTAGTGAGGGGGTGAATGAGGGCTGCAGAAGGTGCATAAATCATCCAGGGTATTTTTAAATAATAGCATGTCTCACTACATTCATCTCCCTTGAGTTTATTCCTCAACCCCTCAGTACATTTTGACATTCAGACTTAATCATACCTTCCAGTCAAAATACCCAGCACAGAACCATCTTGGAAGAAAGCTGCAGCTCCCTCGAGCCCAGTCTGCAGATCGATAGGAGCCAGGCAGAGCCAAGGCTGGGCTGATGTTGTAGATTATGGCACATAAATGGTACCAGCTTCACAGCATACCTGGGAAATCCTGGTGGGAAGCAGCACAGCTGCTCGCCTGGTTATCCCTGCGCCTGGGAGGCAGCAGCTTGGCGCTGAGCAGTGCGTTTCTGCTTTTCTCTTCCTCTGTTTTAGCACAGTTACTCTGGTCAGTGAGCAGAGGACTGGAATAAGTGGGTGAGGGAGGTGGTCCAGTGGACCAGTGTGACCAATCCATGGGGGTCCTTGTTCTCATCCTGCATCCCTGACCATTGGCCTGGGATTTTTGAGATTGCTTTTAGGTTGAACAGTTCTCATCGCATACAGCCACTTCAGAAAGCAAACACCGAAGCATTTAGAAGCCAGAACGAAGGGAAGCTGGATTCAGATACTGCCTTCAGATTCCTAGTCATCTTCATCTGGGTTTTATCTGAGGACAGGTTTGCCGTGTTTGACTGCCTGCCTCCTGGCCACCATGATGTGGCCTGACAGCAGAAGCGTAATGCGCATCTCCCATTTGACTTTTCCATCAGCACTGAGCTCTGCTGCCAGGAGCATGAAAGAGAGACAGTGGGAAGAGCAGCAGGAGGCAAGCAGTGCATTCGCTTTCAATCTATCCGTAAAGGAGGAACAGAAGGAGAAGGAGGATGAGGTAGCCTGCAGTGCTTTGTGGTCGGGAACATATTTTTCAGTTACCCATGTCTGCATTGTGTAAAGTACCAGGAGTCCCAGTACGTACTCCCCAATATCCCACCTGTGTCAACCTGGATCAGTTTAATGCACAGAAATGATGCGTGATACGAACAGCTTATCCAACACGGCAGAGAATTGCTGGGCACTCCATCCAACCAACAAACCATGCTCTGGGAAGCCTTAATACTTGGCTGTGACCCTTGGGAGTCTTTTTAAAACTTTTTTTTTTTTAAGTCTTCTTTATCTCCTCCTGCAGTTTAGGAATAAGAATTACTCTCAGGAGGGATCCAGGCTGAAGATCCACTCTGAACAGAGTTGTAAGGAAAATAACAAAAGTGGGAGACCACCTCAGAAAGCTGGTATGACACAGAGAAACACTGTGTGCATGGCACCACGTAAAACCATTTTAAATCTAATTGCTCTCTATCCTCTGTAGTCCTGGTCTGACACAAACTTGCAGCTCTCAGCGTAAGACAGACAGCAATCTCCTTCTCCAAAAACCCTGCAGAGAGGAGCATCCTCAAAGCTTCATGATACAGCAGTCTCTGGCAGAGACAAACTACATGGGACTCTCTTTGCCCAGTGCTGCCTCTTGATTATGTTGGTATATACTGCAAAATAAGATAAAAAGTCCTCTTAGCATCAAGGACACTATCTCCCTAGCAAGCCGATATTTGCCAGCCTGAGAAGCGAGACCAGATGTGCTTTGTTGCTCTTGAAGTACGAAAAAAAGCACTGACTACAGGGTTGTTAACTTAGGAAAGTTGTCTATCCACTAAGAACCATAAATAATCCGCGACAGCCTCTCTGCCTGACTCCACATCCCATCTCCCCTGCTTATGCTGATTCACAGCCAGATGAGATTCTCCTTCTTACAGCTGCCCAGCAGATTATTTTGGGCAAAGATGTGATGAACTCAGCTGAAACCACCTGCTGCCTCTTTGGTTCTTGTTAGCTCCACGCAGCTTTTGGCATTAGACTGGGCCGTTGCTTCTGGGAGCAAGAAAGGATGGAGGGACCTGATTGTAGTTGGAGACCATTGCCATCTTCCTGAGGATGGCAGCCAGAAATGGGGGCACTGATGCACATCAGTAGAAGAGCTCAACGTTGCACCAGTGTGGGTTACAGGCCGGCAGTGGTTTGGGAGCTTACAACAAACGAAGTAAATAGTTCTAGGCACGTGTGCTTTGGCAGGTTCCTGCCAGCTGGTGATTCAGGTTTTGAGGGCTTTGTCACTGCCTGGTGGGCTTGGAGATGGGCATTTCCCACCTGCTGCAGGACTACTGGTGCCACTCCATGCAGCATCTCCGACGCCGGTTTCTGGGTGCTGGTAGTGCCTTACTGAGCTCTGATTGCAAAAGGATGAATAATGCAGAAGGGGAGAAAAAAAGGAATTATCATGGTTTGATAAGATGTTGTACCCACATTTAATTTCTGGTCATCTCTGATAAAACTATGATACTAGAAATAGCCTGATGGCTTCTGCCTAAATTCCAACTCCGTTTTCACGGCTGATGCTCAAACATGGCCTTTTCTTGCCTACACGCATGTGCACCTGTTCAGATGGCACAAAGCCTACTTGCATGTTAGCAACATGCCTGTTGCACTGGGAGAAAGTACCTCTTTATGCTTCATTACTTTCAGTGAGGAAAACTGCCAAAATGGGTGGAAAGAGGTTCAGGGCTTCAGCCTTTGGTGTGTCTCCCTGATCTCCTGCTTAACATGAGAGACTTATAAAGATTGCTGTGAAGAGGAAGAGAATAATCTTCTCTTCTCTCCAGGATAAAGTGAAGTAATGGCTTAAACTTCAGCAAGGAAGATTCAGACTAAATAGGAGGAAAAAGCTTCTCATGGGAAGGATGAGGGTTTCCTGGGGAGATTGTAAGGATTCTGCAGCTGGACGTCTCCAGGCAGAGGCTGGATAAATATTTATCAACAGTGTTATAGCCATAGTTGAGCTTTCACAGGGGAAGGGAGTAAAGGAAGTAAATTGCCAAGATGCTGAGGTTCTTTCCAGCCTTTTGATTCCATGAAGTAGGCAAGAAAAATTTCATTCTAAAAAAAAATAAATAGAATCTTCCACTTCTGCTACTCGCGCTGCTGCTCTAAGGCGCAGAGTCAGGATATGAATTACCTGTGCCAGGAAATGTGAGCTGAACAGAACAGGACAGAATATGCTTTCCCAGGCAGTACAAGTCAGCAGCTGTGGCGTTACATGCTGGATCAGTTGCAGTTTCTGAGTGTATTTACTGCCAGTCCTAAACCCAGCAACAGGGGACTCGAGGGGAACAGAAATTCAGATCTTTGTGTTCGTACGTATCTTTTTCTGATGCTGCCTTAACTTTCTGGGATGGTTAAAGCCATCCTTAGTAAACACTGTTGACAGTGATTTGGTTACTTGCTGAATTTATCTTTTGCTTCTCTCTGCATTTACAAATTCCTGCTTTCGTTAGCAGAAGTCCTATGCGCATCCCCTTGGTCTGCTTGCACCTTGCTTGCTGCAGCTGCCCCATTCTGTGCTCTGCACAGGCTGTGCATGTATGTGGCTGAGCTCAAATCCTTCGCCTGGCCGAGAAGTATGAGACTGGTGATGGCACTGATGCCATAAAACAACCTTCTGTCATTACCATGGAGAAATGGTTGCTGGCTGGACAAGAAGAGAGGGCATCCTGTTAAGCTGCCTCAGGAGCAACCAGAGATGTACACATGACATCTTGGTCTGCCTCCTCATTCTGGGAGCGCAGAGCCCATACCAGCCTGCAGCTGGCCCAGCACATGTCCTCCAGCCCTCTGGGGCAGCTGGACCATCTGCTGCCCATGGGGAAAGGAGCTGAACCTCAGCTTCTTGCTGGGAGAGCGACTACCTGAGCAGGGGGGAAATGGTTATTTCCCTCCACAACCTGGTATCTGATGTGTGGATGGCAGGATAATGATGCACCCCACACTACAGACAGCCCAAATTCCACACTCCCTGAGCACTCCATCTATGAATGCATGAGGTGGTATATTTGCACAGGGTTGGCACAAAAGAAGCCTGTGGAAATTCACTTAGCAATCAGCACTTGGTTTTGGCCATGGCTGTGCTGTAGCGGATGAGGCTTAAACGTCCCCAAGACCATCCGTCTTCTTGAACAGTATAGATGCTGTGAGCACAGGGTGAGGTAACTGGCTTTTTTCCATTAATTTACCACAGTCCCAGCTGCTCACCGTTGGCTGTCTCTTTTGTCTCAGTTGCTTTGGAGCCAAGTGCTGCTCATCCAGGTCTTATTTCAGCTGGAGAATGGCACTTTCTGGGTATGTTTGTGTTACTCACAGGTCTGTGGACAGGAGCATTCTGAGGTCAGCAGAGTGCTGAGAAACTAGTTTTGCAAATTTTCCTGTAAACTGACAAACCACTCATTCAGATCTTGTCATAGCTGTAGCTCAGGAATATTTCACATCTGGTTAGGTGTTAGCCTGCCACTGATACTGATTTGGGGCTGAAATAACTGTAGCTTTCCGGTCTTTGGGCTTGACTGTGTACCTGTGTCCAAAGAGTCCATCAGCAGAGAAAAAATAGATAGTCTGAAATAATTGAGGAGAGGATGAGTCTCCCCATTTGGAGAGGGCATGGGGGAATACCACTGAGTATTATGGGATCACGGATCCACTGGCTGAAGTGAACTCAGAACTCTTTTTCATCACATCCCCCAGCATGAAGGAGGAGCTGGCGCGGGAGGTGGGTTCCAGTCAGATGCTTCTCCTGCTTTTGTGAGCAGGAGTAGCAGTACAGTGTTTGGCTGCGTGGTGGCAACCACTAAAGCTTTGTTTGGAGCAAGAAAGAAATAGCCTACTCCATCAGCCAAGCAGAAGCATCCCAAGCTGGCCAGTACCAGCTCAGCTGGGAATACTGGGCCAGCAGCCAACAAAATCTGCATGGTTTGTACTGTGTGGATGTAGAAAAAACCCAGAACACAAATTTCTAGGAGGGGACCCTCCAAACTTTCCTGTGCTGATGTGAAAGCCAGTCCTGGAGGCCAAATGTGTATAAACACAACTGTATTAACTAGGTGGGTGGATGCCATACCTGATAGGATATGTGAGGGGAATGCAAGATGAAACCTTTCACTGTGGCTGTATGTGGTAGGTCTGTGCCAACATAGCCAGCGGTCAGTGTTCATAAAGCCAGTCTTGAATCTGTTCTTCATTTCACAGTGTAGACAGCCAGGGAGATGACTGGTTTTGCTTGCACATTCATCGAAAGAACGTGCCACCAGCACCACGTTATTGCCAGTGGATGAATTCCACACAGGCAGCAGCGCTGCTACTTCAGTGGAAAAACCTACAGCTTCGGGGTGATGATGTGTTGCATAGCTCTCCTGCTTTAATATTCACTCCCTGAATTGCTCTCTTGGATGTGTTAATTCCACACGCCTTTGCTGCTCTGCTTTCCTCTCACAAAACCAGGAAAGAATAAATAGCAGTGTAATGCAATGTGCGACAGTATAAATGCCCTCCAAAGAACAACTGCTGATACTGTTGACATGAGAGTTTGTATGAGAAACAAAAGAAAATATGCTGATTCTGCTGGTTTGCTGCCTAACTCATGCTGTGACTGACTAAATGTTATGTCAGAGCTCCATTGCTCATGGTTTTCTGATGCCTCACTGAGGAATAAGTGTCATTGTTTAAGTTATGCTCTTAAATCTCAAGCTGCAAGGTAGGACGACTCGCCTCTCTTCTATCAACCTGCTGTCTAAACACACTTTTATGAATTATGGATGTTAGATGAGAAATCTTACTTTATTTGACAATATTCTGTGATTATGAAGAGGGGCGGAGAGATATGCAGAACACCCCTGACTGCAGCACAGGGGTGCCACTGCCCACCTGCCTGTTGGTTCTGCTCAGCGTTGCCCTGGAGGGTGGGATTGGGGGAAGATGCCTGCTGGAGGCGGGGGGCGGGTACGGACTGAAACTTCACCTGGGGCAACTGGTCTGGGACCTCTGAAATCTGATTCACAGCAGGGTCAAAATCCAAGAGAAGGTTGATTTCAGAAAATAGGATAAGAATACTTGACATTTATGGGGGACTTAATGAGGGACATCTGTATCATCCTCACCATCATCATCAAATGGAGGAAGTGGAGGTACAGGGAAGTGTTTAATCCAAGGTCACAGGGTAGGTTGGTACCGAGAACAAACTTGGAGCTCAGGCCTAAGCATGGCTTGCTAAGACAAAGCAAGGGTCCTCTCTAATTCCTCAAATACATAAGGAGTCCATAATCTTACAGAATCCCCTTCCTGCCTGCCCCACACCAGATGACTTGTTCCTCCACACTGTTGTATTTCTCATTCATGTTGCATTGCAGAGGAAAAATAGCAGTGCCCCTAGAGCTGAGTCCCGGGTGATCCTTGTTTAAAAGATGGACCAGCAGCACTATATTAATCCACTTCAGAAGTGCTTTCTCACGATGACCATAAGACCCCTGTCTGGGCTTTGAAAACAGTTCAGATCTGGAGTGCTGATGCTATTGGGTAACAGTATATCACAGCAGAAGAAATTCCCTTGCAATTAATGACAAGAGATTAATAGTCTGAGGCAAGGAGCTTAAGATGGCGGGTGGTCCATGCTTTCTGCTCTGGTGACTGCCAGTGCCATTGCATCTGGGAGACCTAAACCCCTGAGGGACTGCAGGGAGCTGCAATCAGCAGAGAATATTTATTTCTAAGGCACCGTGCATGTGCATCCACGGGGAGGATGAGTCACTGCCACCCTGAGCAACAAAGATTAATTCATGGTCAGTGACCGAGTCTCAGGAGCCACCTTGTCTGTTTCAGCTAGGTGTTCGCTTCAGACCCATGGTCTCTCTTTTCCATTACATACTTTTATCTTCCCACCTAATTATCTAAGGCTCTGAAATGCGGAACAAGGCTTAACTCAAGAGATAGCATTGATAATAACAACTCTGTATTTATCCAGTAAAGTCTTGTGGTGGGAAGTGCTGTGCTGATCTTTAGTGCTTATTGATACCGGTTTCCCTCATGTATCAGTCTGGGAATTTATCAGGGTGAAAAAGCACTCGGTCAGTAGTCCCCACTCCAAACTACCACCGAGCAGTACATTAACTGGATGCAGGCAGTTGGAGCAGGAGAGTTTGGCAGAGCTAAACAGAGGATCTGGGCTGGCAATCTATTTCCAAAGCAGAGTGGCACAAAGCAGCAGAAACATCAGAAGAGTCAAACCGGCTCGGAAGGTTTGCTGCAGAAAAGTGGCGGGTACTTGGCACGGGGTAGGTGCTGCGTTTTTGTGGTCTGGCTCCCCAGGAAGGTGTATCCAGCGGCACCTTCACATGCCTGGTTGCCTTGCTTAGAGAGGCATTCTGCAGACGTCTCGTGTTAGCTGAGATGAATCCAGACCAAAGTGCGTAATGAGGTTGTGTTGTAAACTTCAAGTAACCCTGCAAATAAAGCAGAGCTTTACTGCCCTGGGGCAATATTATTGCAGCTTCTGACTAGGAAAAGATATTTATTGCAGCCCTTTGTGTAGCCACTTTCTTTTCCTCAAACTGGTTGTTCTGGCCACTGTGCTTGGGAGGGAGGGAGCCGTCCCTGTGCTTGGAAGTAGGCATTAAATCCCAGCCCATGTGGCCCATTTTGGGATTACCTTTGGCTGGGGATGATTCTAGATCAGTCCCAAAATAGGCCGATACAATCTGACCCACAACAGGCTTCTAAAGTCTCAGTGACAGCTGAATTAATTACACAAAGCTACTCACAGCAGCAGCACCTGCACATGTAAAATTGACTGGCAATTCCAGTTAACAGCATCTGGCAGTTTCAATAGAAGTGTCAACAACCCATGCAAAGGTTATTGGAATTAAAGGGAATTACAGAACTGGTTTTAAAAACTTAATAAGCTCATGAACTCAGAAGACTGGATACACAGGCTCTGGTTTTTAAAGCTGTTCTAGTGCTTCCTTCTGGCAGGGGTTATTTCTTGGCCATCTGTGAGTGTTGAGTACAGAAATAAGTCTCTTGGCAAACTTTCACTATTTTTTTCCTAAAGCAACATTGTTCACAAGCTCCCTATAAAGGGAAGCAAGTCATTAGAGAGAAAAAGGGTAGCATTGGGTATGGCTGATGCAAAAGTCTAGATCACTTCAAGTCATATGAATTTTGTCATGAATGTCAGGGACTTGACAAGCATTTAACTTGTGAAGTCTACATATAAACAAAGTGCAACACAGCATCGAAAACCATGATGGATTTTCAATGGATTGTGTTGGACTTTGGATCAGACCCTGGACAAGAAGCTTAACACCCCTGAAATCCATGGGACTTTCGCTGGTGGTATCAGTAGGAGTTCGCTTCTAACCTCTACCTGGCTCTGAAAGAGATCCCCAAAACTTTCTATCAGCCAGGCTGGTTATAGGCACCTAATTATCCCCTTTCCTTCAGAGGGACAAGAACTGTAACTAAGGGCTACTCAGGGATGGAGAAATTCTCTGAATCTTCCCGTGCGCTTCCAAGCCAAGTTTCATCACTCAAATCTCTGACCGTTAAATAGTCATCGCGTGCATTGCGATACCTGCAGGGGAAGTGTTGATGCTTCTGGGTAAATGGAGCCACTGGAGATTTACCAGCAGGGTGCATACAGAAAGGCACCTTTCTAACGTGATGACAAGGATGCATCCTCGTACCTGTGCATCTCACCTCTAAGCCAGCATCCCTGTTCCTGGCTATTGCAAAACCAAACTGAACTACGTACAGGGTATTCATCGGCTTGATGCATGCGCTAACAAGAAACAGCATCGTTCTCCAAAATCCTTAACACAAACTGCAAACCCTTCTTTATTAGAAGCAGAAGAGGTGCAAGTTCCTTAGTGAGTTACTCCCTGGTAATGGAGGAGTGCAGGTTCAGCTGCCTCACTATCAGCTCATCAATCTCTCATATCTAAGGCCGCCATCCCAAGTTCTTCTATTTTTTACATCAAACAAAAAACAGATTTATGAGTAAACAGGCAAAAACAAGTAAAAGGAATGAAAATGAATTGTCATCCTTCATTAGGCCACTCTCCAGGTCCTTCATGCAAACATGAAATATGCCAGTGTAAAATCTTTGTTGCTTTACATGCTTGCTTCAGGATATTGCCTGCAAACATTCTCTTTAGTGTTTCTAGTTGTAAACTGAATAACTAAAACCTAAGTTAATATTTCTGACAGAAGCTGCACGCAATGAAATTCCAGCCTTCCTGGCTTGGGGAAGAAATGCCTCTTTGCACTGGGCAAGTGTACCGGTTAAGTGAAGGGAGGGGACCACCAGCTGCTAGTTTCCACCTACACTTTGACGCTCCTGTGCTGTGTAGCCTTGGGCACATCATTTAACCGTCCCACCCTGTTTTCTTCTTTTGTAAAGCTGCAGGATGAATACCTGCCTCCCCTGCTACTTTCTGCTGCCAGGAATTTTATACAGAATAATAGAAATAAGTTGAATTTTTTAGAAAAATGAGTAAAAGTCTCAGGCAGTATATCTCTCCTTTTAGCACTGAGTTATGTGCCCCATCAGGCATAGCTTTGGGCAACAAGGTGAATAAAGTAGCAATGTCATATTGCTTAGACACCTGAAAACTGTACCATTTGTAAAGTTTACCCAGTATTAGCAGAGAGAGAGGAAGAAAGGCAAAGAGTTTGGTATATCTGCAGTTCATGCTTTGCTGCTTTCATTGCAAGTCCTTCCTAAGCAGTTGAAGGTCTAGCTGGCCTTGAATATTGGGGGGAAAAAAAGAGACAAATCTCCTGTTTCCCTCTGAAACATGCTGCTTCTCTCTGAAAAATGCATGGAAAAGACAAACATTTGGAATGCACCTGTAATCTGTGCTCTTCCTTTCACCAGCTGGTAGTCACAGGCAGCTGATAGGAGCAGCCGTCCACAAAGAAAAACTATATACACGACTGACAGCATTGCAGTGATTTTTTGGATTTTCAGAGTTGGAATAATGTCATCACTGTGTAACACTGACAAACTCCCTGATCTCCACAAAAACGTAAACTGTACCCATAATGTTTGAGAACATTTCTCATTTGCAAAAATTTGCATTCCTAAGATGTGCATTAGAAAGGCAGAATTCTTTGCAGAAACTGGCGTTCAGAGCGTGCAGGGCTGCCCCGTGCAAGCACGCACTCACAAATGCTGCATACCTAAACAAGCAGAGAACAAATAAGGGTAGAAAATAGTTTCTGGATCGCTTTGGAGAAAGTTTCAAGGACATCATAAAACCAACAGAGTTCGAGGGTGAGGTGCTTGTAGAGCAGCTGCTTGGGGCCACTGGAGGATGCTCATGCTGGAGCCACGGTCAGCAGTGGGGCTTTGCTACCTGCTGGGTCACTTTGCTGGCTGCGGTGTCATCTGGAGCCCAGACTGCTGAGGAAACGAACCCACCAGGACCAGGTCAGCCAGGCTCAGCCCAGCGGTGACGTGGGGAGCCTTAGGTGTCATTGTCGTCTTCTGCCCGTGAGCACTCCTCAGAAATCCTATGACTCTGCTGTCCTTGGAGCAAAGAGTAGAGCTTGTTGCAATCCTGGCTGGATGAAGAAGAGCTACACATTTTGCTGTGGTTACCAGGGTGGGAGCTGCTTGTCTCTGCTTTTGTATGTAAGGGTTGAGGAACATCTCCGCTGAGCTTGTTCAGTGCATTTGTTCTGCACACAGGTTTTGATTCTCTTATGACACTGGGGCACTGCTCTGGATTCCTGCAGGCTGCTTGACATGCCTCATGGCAAAAAAGAAGTTTTTCAGCTGCAGTGTTTGAAATGCGTGTTTGTTTTTTTAAGTCGAGGCTGATGAATGCAAAGCAGATGGGGAGGTGTCCTTTTCGCCTCAGAGAGGTAGTTCCACCAGCAGCTGACATGCACAGCAGGTCACAGCTTGAGCAGGAAAGCTGATGCCCTCTCACACCTTTTGGGCTTGGCAGGCAAGAAGGACAAACATCTTATTTACTTTGTTTGTTTGTGGATAAGAGTTTGGGGATGAAGAAGTGCAAGGAAGTATGTGAAATGAACTTTACCTATTCCATTCCCAAGGAAGAAACAAACTAATTTTGCTTTCAGGCTCAGACTGTTTTTTCCCCATTTCCAGCACAGACAACAATTTTTAAAGAAACTTCTTGAAGCGAGGGTTTTAATGAGTTCTCAACACCACATCATATCCCTTGGATTTGCATCATTTGAACCATATTTCTAGGGGTAATTTTTCAAAGTGGTGCACAGCACTTTATCTGCATGAATGCCTCTGTGTGAGTGATTCATACTTTTCAACTTTGGCTGTACGAAAGGGGTCCAGGCGTTTGAACAAAAAGGTACAGCATTTTTCTTCTGTTTCCAGTAGCTTATCCAGGGAAGGCCAGTGTATCATTCGTTCAGGAGAAAATTGCACAACTCTTTTCAACCTCCCTTGGGGCAAAGACCTCTTAAACCATCTCAGTCTGCACAGCGCTGTGCCCTGCAGAATGGGCAGGCAGGGGGGGCTGCACCCCACATCTCTCATCTGTGCTGCAGCGAGGGATGCTCTGGGACTGTGTAGCATATGTGTAGTACACTGACATGTCTGATGAATCTACGGCTAGTCAGATCCCCAGCTTGCACCCTGCCCAGGGACACTGGAGCTGCCTTGGAGGCATTAATTAAATTATTGCTCTGCAGGAGGATATCAGAGAGCCTGTGGATGGTGATCCCCTCTTCCCTGTGCCTTCATCCCCCTTGTATCTGGGCTATGCCCACAAACCGGAGTTTGCTCTGACAGCTCCAAACAAAAGGGAAACCTAGGAGAGCACAGGAAGGTTTCATTCACCAATGTAATCATGTCCTAAAACAAAATAGCCCTCTTGTCCTGGAAATGGAAACATTACTCTCCAGTGTTCTCAGTTCAGTGTTCAGCCTGAGCATTTAAAACCTTTAAAACAACTAGGGAAGCCATCTGATTTTACTGTGTCAGTAATGATGCCGCAGCTTTGAGAAATTAATTTCTTCCCCACTGCATGCTCTGTTTGAGAAATGATATCACATTGTGAGATACTGCACCAAGCTTTGCTGATCACATTGCATAACAGGATGCTGGCTAATGACCCAAGATAATAGAAGGCGAAAGCTGAATACATTTTTAAAAATCATCACGATACAAAATAATGCCTGTACTTGGTACTGTGCAGGAGAGGAGAAACTCTTCCAAATATGCTGCCCAGATGCTCCATCATAAAGAATACATTTTCATAATCTAAACCAGAATGATCCACTTCATTTTTTTTCCACAAGGCAATCGATGAAACACGTGAGGCTGGATGCTCAGCAGGTGTAAATCAGCAGTGCTCCACTGGAGCCGATGAATCATTATTTCCTGCTGGTGGAAGAGGAAACTACGATTAGGCGCCGTCAGCAGTTAGAAGTTCTCTAGTCCCAAGCAAATGCTTGCAACATTGGCATCATTAACATCAAGCAAAAACCTGCCCTCATTGTAGATTAATAGCAATATTCCCATCAAAGCTTCAGAATACCTACAGCAGGGACCCCGGGGTGAAATCCAGCCGGCATCACTTAGCGTTAGTTAAATCAAACCACCAGTGCTTATTAAGAAGGTTAAACTTTGCAACAAGGACGCTGCAGCTTATGCAAGCGATGACTCGCCTTCCCCGACCTTGCTTTGCGGCTGGTGCTGCACGTTTCTCGACAGCAACACTGACAAACTTCAGTGCAAATCCAAAATTACATGGAAACCCTGTGATCTTCCACTTTCCAGAGCTTGGTGATGATCTCACTTTTACAAGGCTGAACATGTGAAAATCAAGAGTAGAGGATGAGGAGAGGAGACATGAGAGGAGGAGAGATGAACTGATCTTCCTAATAAAGCAGCTCAGTCTATTTTTTGGCCCCCTGCAGTTCATTACTCACAGCTCCTTGGGTGAATAGATTTTTTTTCCCCTATTCAGAATAATTCTTAGATCTCCTACCAAAAAACCCCATCAAACAGGAGTATGCTTGTTCATTTTTCCCCTGGAAAAAATTCAGAGTAATTAGGAAGCAGAAAGAATACATATGGCCAGCCATATAGCCGGAATAATAATCAAGAACAGCGGAGTGCGGGGGGGAAGAGTCAGACAGCACTGCCTGTGAGACAGCCTGGGCTGTTTGGAAACTGTGTGCCCAAACAGCATCTGGTCAATTATAAGAAATGCATCAAGTAAAATTCACACTCATTCACAAACAAATGAAGACGAGAGTGAAAGGGAAACATTTACAAAGCATATAATTGGAATGAATAATTGAGACAGGCGTACCTTACCTCTTCAAAATACTGTACAAATATTGACTCCAATTTCTCATAAGCAGGCCCGTGACGGCACCTGTCCTGCTGTGGCCTCCATGGAGTGGTTCCTCGGGCTTTTCTCAGGGTCATTCTCACAGCCTGATGCGCAGTGTGCAGCAGAGCAAGTCCCTTACCCAGAGTTACTATTTTGCGTAGCATTTGTACACATAGGGCTTTATGGTGACTTGCTGAGTGGTAAAAGCGAGTGTTTCATGCATATAGTCAGGTGTGTGCAACCAGAGGGAATGATGCCTTGTGATCCCATACAGGAAAAAAAAATATCCTGTGGTCATGACCAAGGCTGGAGGGTCTCACGGGGAGCATGTCCCCTGTGTGCCTGGGTTGGGATCGCTGCCTGAGCCCACGCATCCCTCCTTCTTGTCTGGAAAGCCTCTCTCCCTGAAAACCCGCAGGCACTCATCACCTGCAGTCCCCTTAGTTTTGATGGGCAGCATTCAGACACCAAATGGGGTGACTGAAGTCAACAAAGAAGGAAAAACCTGGATGGAGATGCCTTTTGATGAGGTCCTGAGTCACATAACATAGCTGATTCTGTCTCTCTCCTACCCGTGCTGCAGCGTGTCATTATTCAGGACAGCGTTTCTGTGTGTTTGAACTCCTGCAAGAACAGAGACACACGCTTAAAATTAAACACACACTTAAGCACCATTCTGAACCAGTTCTGCGCTTTCTCAGCACAGAGTAATGAGACACCCCATCATCAAGGAGTGGGCAGAGAACAGGGACGCTCAGCAAATAAGCGTTTAGTTATAATATTTCCTCTAGTGCCTGTTTCCCTGTCCCTCCAGGGTCGAGTGCAGAACCCCGTCTCCTGCACCGCAAGCTCGTTAGCCTTATTTCATCTCTTGAAGGGGTGAACACAGATCATGAAATTTAGCAGGAAAAGCAGATCTTCAGCACCAGTCTTGAGATTAATTGTTGACTTTTCTCTTCCTTTACCTCTTTGATGTGTGTGGAAAAAAAAATAAATAAAAACGGGTAGATTTAAAAGGGAGGTGAGTGGGAGAAGGGCAGCCCAGCTAGAGGACAGCCTGGCGATGCAGAGCAGAGGCCACCGTGCTCCCCTGGGGCATGAACAGTCTGGTGATTGCTCCTAATGAGAGAGCAACAGCGGTGATGAGCAAGGTGAGATTCACAGAACCTGCCTGAGTGCAGGAGGTGTCAGAAAAATCATTCATCTCGCTTTTCCCACTGCTTCTCTCCAGCATCTGGCTCAGCCGTGGAGAGGTCCCTCGCGCTCGTGTCTGCACGCACAGAGACAGCACAAACCAGGAGCAAGTGCTGCACTTATGACCTGCCTTAATGCTATTTCTTTGTTGCCTCCTGCTATTTTCACTGGTGCAAAAGAGAGCACCAGGGCTACTTCGGCTATTTTTGATGTTTGCAGCAGGCTGGATGAGCATTTGTGTGGTTTGGTAACAGTAGACAAGAGCAAATTGCAGCTCATAAACCAAAAAGCAACTAGAATGGTCTCATTGCCTCAGTCACCTACACTGTACTCAGGCAAAGGCAAGAGAAATTAATGAGCAAACATAGCTTGAAAGCCTGGCCCTGCTGAAATCAGCATCAAACAGCCCAGCGTCAGTAGGTGCAGGATTTCTGTGGCAATAAGGCCCATTTGCCTGCTTAATGACAGCTCCAGGTAGCAGCTGGTGCTCGAAACCCTGCGACTGAAAGCTGGGACGGGGAAGCGCTCGTGTGTTGCAGGTTTGTGACAGGCAACAGCTTTAAAGTCCCGTCTTGGTGCAATGAAGGGATGCCTGAATCCAGGTTCCTAAAATTTTCTCCATTTTGGACCCTCCCCCACGGTGGCAGAAAGAGAGAATGCGTTACTTTAGCATAGGTCCATAATGAAGCATTTTTCTTGTTGCATGTCCTGCTGGTTTTCAGCCAGCACAGAGATGCCAGAGCCGCTTGTTGCCTCTAACCATGACTGTCAGGCACTTCTTGCTGCACTGGAGCTGAAGCTTCCCCAGGAAACAGCAGATGTTTGCTGACTGCATTCTCCCAGAGCAGCCCCAGTCTGCCCATGGGTTGCTGCACGTGGTACTGACAGCATGAAAGTGAAGTGGTGCCTTCAAACACAGCATCACTCCCAGGCAAAACCTGCCTTGCGCAGTAGAGTAGCACCAGGTGTGATCTTTCCCTGATAAAACATTGGTGGTGAGGATTTGATCTTCCCAAGAACAGGAAAATTCAAAATATTGCTAGAGGGACTAAGTACTTAAATCTTTTAATGAGGAAAAAATTTATCATTACTGTTGCTATGGCAGACAGGAAGACATCGCCAGACAGTAAATCTGTCGTGGTGGTTATTGCCATTTAATATTGAGTCAATATAAGTAATGTCTTGGAGTCTTTCCACGTAAACTGATAAAGCAGCCAGGACATGGGCTGCTCTCCAAGTAGCAACTAGTTTGAACTTGAGATTTCTGTAATAATTTTTCTTACTCTGTGCTGAGGAGGAAAGAATTACAGGCTAAGGCATTTGCTGGAGAATGGGATTGAAAACTTGGCTTTGGCTTCCTGTGCGACCTTGGGCCAGTCATTTAATCTCTCTGAATTGCTGTACAAGGGAGACCCCACTTCTGCCACCCCAGGTACCTTATTTAGGGTCTCTGCAATACAAGTTGTCTCTTATTGTGGTTTGTATTATCTCAGCTTGATCCAAGATCTGATGTGTGTCTTGGATTTGAAACATAGGAAACATCTCTGAAAAATTATATATTCCATAAAATTCAGTTCACAAAAATCTTTTAACAGAAACCCTAAGTCTTTAACTAATTCAGAAGAATCTGGTAGTGGATCTGGTAATACCATCATTTTATCTAGCATGCACACAGTCTTGGGAAATTCATCGTGCCTTGCCCTGGTGTTGGATTCAAACTGTGCAGCTCATCACTATCGAAACGTATGGTTTTTGCTGCTGCCATTGAAAGGACTTTTTGCTGTGAGTAGTATCCCAAAGTAATTCCCAAGAAAAGACTGTACACAGAGACCAATTTGCCAGTGACTGGCCCAAAAGGATTAAATAACAGTAAGTCTTGAAAGCATTGGGATGAAAGACAAATGCCCTGTGCCCACAGAGGCACTGTGTCCTCCAGGTCCAGTCACAAACCAGGGCTGGACAACAGGCCCAGAACTTGGTCCAGAGAAGATGGGGAAGGGCGAGGGTAGGTTTTGCAGCCAGGGGACTGTTTCGTGTGATGCAGGAGTGCACACTATGACAGCCGGTGGCATGGGCAAGCAAACCCTCCTGCACTATTCCTCCTCTGTCCTCCCCCTGTTCTTCACCACCCCAATAAATCGTACTACCTGGCACAGCCTTGTAGACCCCGGGGAGCCACTTTCTATACTAATACAGGATTAAAAGAAGAAGGGAAGCACTGGGTTTTATTATCAGTGAGCTTCAGGATTTCCAAACTACAGGTGATTCTGTGTGTAGGTGTCAGCTGGGCTCGTTCAGCCTGAAGAAGAGAAGGCTGAGAGGGGACCTAATAAATGCTTATAGATATCTCAAGGGTGGGTGTCAGGAGGATGGGGCCAAGCTCTTTTCAGTGGTGCCTAGTGACAGGACAAGGGGCAATGGGCACAAACTGAGGCACAGGAAGTTCCGTCTGAACATGAGGAAGAACTTCTTCACTCTGAGGGTGA
>Ga0065711_1005067_pt1 | contig 22173 bp, 9 predicted proteins | sample Hoacrofraction12_FD_59098 | JGI IMG/M metagenome (GOLD analysis project Ga0065711, IMG submission 59098) | Hoatzin crop microbial communities from Cojedes, Venezuela - Epithelial fraction 12 v2 (version 2) | ecosystem: Host-associated > Birds > Digestive system > Esophagus > Crop | place... | reverse complement strand
AAAAAAAAAAAAAAAAAAAAAAAGACCTCCTATTATTTGCATTATGTGCAAAGTGAAAAATTAATATGAAATTTATCTTGCTATTGCATGACATTTAGGACCACAACATCTTGCAATTGCTGATTTTTTTATACTGATCCTGACTTTCCTTCTTCGGTTTTTCTTATTTAACAAACTGGTAGATTTTGCCTCACATAGGTGTTTATCTCTACTCCAAAGTACTGAGTGGTGATCTTGCTTAAGAAGCAAATCCCTAATGCAAAAGTTTTAACACATATTTAATTAAATTTGCAGTTGGTAAAATAAGTGCACCTCCAGAAAGTGGATTATTGAAATCCAAAACAATTACATCGGTACAACTTGGTGATATATCCAGTATTATAGCATACTTGCACAGTGAGTAGCCTTTGCAATTAGAGGAAGAAGCTCAGAAATTGTGTTTAAATAAAGGTAGGTGCCAAATATTCAAATATATGACTCAATAAGCTTATGCAGGCAAGTAGACTTTTTCATGCCAAAAATTGTTTTCTGTAGCACGATGTGCAAGGTGAACTGTGTACAGGACAGCACTGAGGTTTTGTACACTTACATACTAGGGGAAGATAAAGCTCCTCTCCCAACTTCTATGAAATATCACAAAATTCCCTCCCCCCCTTTTATTTAAATAGTCACATGACGAGAAACTATCAATGGCATTTAAGAAATATTAAAACCTTCTGAGCAAAAGCTGACTATTTGAAAAAATGGGTATATTTAACAAAAGAAGAATAAATTTTGCTTATTCCACAACAATTCTCATGTTTATCTCAGGTAACACAGTGATTTCTATCACTTTCTGGAAACTCCATGATTATATTGCAATAGCTCATAGATTGGTGTTGACCAATGCAGGGTACACTGGAATCCAGGATCTGTGCACACAATGCGCTCTTCATTCACTGGGAGAGCTGGCAGCCTTCTCCTGCTTTTATCTCTCCCTAGGCCATGGACTGAGTTAACCAGCTAACGCCTGTCTTTTTCATTCTCTCTCCAAGGTCACAATAACATTTAAACAGGAAGAAACGCTAAGACTGAAACTAGCCCGATGGAGTCAGAGGACAAGGCAGCACCTGGAAGCTGTGCCTTGTCTCATTTCCTCAAGGATTTGAATTCAAATAAAAATATGGTCTCAGAAAGAGAGGCTAGAAAGGACGAAGTATGCCAAGTAACAGTACTTCACAGAGATGCACAGATCAACTTGCTTTGATGTTTATAAGGCTGAAGAACATGAAATATCATTATGTATAGTCAGCAATAACCTGTTTTCACAGTCAAATTGCAAGTCTCATCTACTTTGAAACTAAGTTAACATAAATGAAAACTAGATGTTTTATAGGTATACATTGATACACTTCCATCTTGTCTATACTAGTTCCACTACACTGAAGGAAGCAAAACCAGTTTTATATTTTAATGCAAAATTTCTTGCTTCTCCAAGGGCATGTATGGGGAGAAAGAAGCATAAAAAAAGGAAAAAAGCACTAATACAGTTAACGGAAAATAATATTAAGTATTAAAAAGACTGCACAAATACACAACATATTAACAAATCTGAATCAAACAGTGCTATAATGATTCTGAATAGAAAAGCACAATAATGCTAGCACTTCAAATAAAATGTTATATTTTAAATAAATTCAAAATTACTTTATAATGCACTAAGCTTTAAAAATTTTCTCATAGTCCTTTGGCTTAACTTATTATATAAAAATCTAGCCTCTAACTCTGCAAACTTTTACATATTTATTCAATTTTTTCCAACCTAAATTAGGCATGTAACAAAGCTTCCTGGGTTAGGAATGTAGTTCTCTTGTCAAATGACAGAAATATCAAGTCAGAGATCATAACTTCTAAAAAGCAGTGACTACAAATTGCATTTTTATTGTAAAAATAGTATATTTTTAAAAATGGCAGTTTGTTTCTCAACAGCTTGGCAATAACAGGTGCAAAGAAAGCCCAGACTAGAAAAAATACCCTAAGATAGGAAAAAGAAATACATTACAAGCAATTTTTTTTTTCAACTTCAACCAGCTGGTGGACAGTTTATGCACAACAGTTTATATACACATACTAGAAATTGTCATTATGTCTATCAGTAGGCTTTGGATTTTCTCATTATTGAAGTGTCAAATCCTTTAAAAAATTCCATTAAGGTTTTGCTGCAATGACACCAGTGACAATGAATTCTCCATGTTCAATGAAAATTAATGCAGTGTTTCAGAAGCAGGCCATTTACTGACAGTATACCAGGACATAATAATTCGCTTTTATTCTTTTTCATGTTAATAGTATTTCAATAAAAAAGGCCATAGTTTTGCCAACTGGCAAAAATAAATAGATGGCTTTTATGGTAGTGTATTATGTAATGTGAGCAAGCAGGAAAGGACAGGTCAACATAAATATGTATAGATACACATATATATGTAAATACATATCAACATACATCTCCATTCCACATGTATTTTGGGGTTGGCAGAACATGGGCTAGCCTCACCCTCAAAGCTGTGCCATATTACAAGCTGTGGAGACTGAATAAACCTTTATTGGACAGACCATAATACCATATTAATGTGTCTATATGGCTTCCAGACCACAGTGGCTATATTACAGTGAATGGCTCAGATTAAGTTCTAATTTGCCCATTGTTTACTAATAGTTTAAGTAGATCAGCATTGCTGATTTCTCACCTATTTCATCTTTTCTCATGTCCTTCATCTTGTCTATAGTGAGATTCTTCTCTTCCAACTTTGAGAGGACGGATGGTGGCAACACTGAGAACTGTCTCAAAGGGCTAACCCAGCCCCACAGCCGCTTGTCAATGACTTTGCTGAGATTCAGTAGTCGATATGTCATTGCAGGCCAACGTTTCCTAAGGGCAATCTCAAAAAGAGCTCGAACAATACGAGCTGCATTCTGGAGAGTGAAAAAAAAAGCAAAAATGTTGTAATTCTCTCAAGTATTCTTTGTAAAATGAAAGGGTTCCCATACACTCCTCTTTGACAAACCATAACAATAGATTTTTCTTTTCAAACTTCTTTTAAAAACTCTTGAAAACTATTTTTTCCATCACTGTCTAGTGGCAGAACTACCTCATGACAGCCTATAGAAATTATGAAAAGAAACATGTGGAACTAATTGAAGTTGTAGTGGCAGGTCTGCCATAGAATTTTGATCATGGTTACCCTAACACTGGGGATTCTAAATTTATTGTGTCTCTCTCACTTCTGAAACAACTTCACTTAACATACTTCAGATTTTCGTCCTTCTTCTCCCATATAATATACACCTGAAAACTCAGTTTATATGGAAATTCAAGTTTTATTTTTCACTTCAGTTGTACTTCAATAATAGCATTCCATTTCACACTGAATTTCACAACATTTGCACAGAGGTTTAACAGTAGTGACTTTTTTTTAACATGTTACTATCTTCTGAGACTACTGTATAACTAAACTGTATAAACCTGCTTTGGACTTTGAAAAATAATTATTAACATAAACTTGAATGAGGTCAGTCATCCTGAAAATGTAAGTTGTGACATTCCTTTCATAAACTTATCAAGATGTATTATGAGGTTGTGGTTTTTTTGGTGTTGTTTTTTTCTTTTTTTTTGACCTACCGGTCCTATGCCTGGATTAGCAATTCTGTTCTTGATTCATTGAACAGAATACAATCATTCTCTACTGGCTGTGCAATGCCAACAGAAATAAAAAATAGAAAATTATTTGGTCATGATAGGAAGCACATGTTACTAAAGAAGCACATTTCTCTTACTTAGAAAGGATGAACGATTTTCTTAATAGTCACTATCCAATTAAAAAAAAAATCATAATTTGTAGCGCTGGTTCCACATGTACAATTTACAAAGATCTGAGAAGACAACCATGTTGCCTCACTAAAAATGGTATAATTGAGACAGACAAAGCAATGTTCTTGAAAGCAAAGATTAAAAAAAATCATACTGAAAATGATCTTGCTGTGCAAGTATCACATTTTTTTTGATGTGCATAATGATTTTAGAATTTTCTCATTTATGCCCATACATGCTATGAAACATACTTTTGAAGAACATAATGTTAGTATGAAAATCTTGCTGAAGAATATGTATACTTTTGAATATTTAACTCTCATCTTTAGCACCAACTAAATGCAATTTTACAATCAATTCTCTCCACAATGGTTTTGTAAGGATGAGACAAAAATGATTCAATGCAACACGCTGCTGTTATTAAAAAAAAAAAGAGACAGACAGACACAGGATGGCTTAAAAAGTAAAACTTATACTCTATTTTATACATTAATTATTGTTGCACATCTGAGATTTTCTAAGAGCATTTTGTTACTTTGAGTTCTTTGGGATCCTGAATTCTAAAATTCCAAGCAATACCCCTTTCTTTCTACGATGGGCTCTAGCTGTGTAAGCAAGCAGTTCTGTGCCATAGACTTGCAGGTCTCTTATTATTTTGTGTAATAACTAAACATGCTGTATGACTAACAACCATAAAATAAACATAAAAATAAACAATAAACATAAACATAAAAATAAATATATAGACTGATAAGTAAATTTGTATTTGATTACCTCAAGAAATTAAATTGTAATAGCACATCTTTTTGTGTAAACCAAGGCTTGTGAATAAAAAACAAATTATGTTTTGCAGAATGAAGTATAAAAGTACACAAAATACAAAAACAGATTGCAACTGTTATCCAGATGTAGAAGAAAATACAGTAAGTTAAGAATAAAACTTCCGTGCAACCACAGTTGGAACTACTAAATATAATAAGACTACAGGGGTAATACAAACAAAAAGGACATTCATAATTAACAAAAAATGTTAACATTTAATGTTAACATTAACAAAAAATGTCTCCCACGGTAGGCATTTGCAAATTTTTCTATTTAAATACCATACCACAAGTGCACACACACTCGGCTCTGATTTTCAAATCAACTTGCATAAAAATGTACAAAAAAGTTGCAGATCAAGGCCTACTTGCACAATTGTAAACATTTGGGAGAATGAAAACAGCAGAAGACAGCAACAGATACGTAAAAAAATACTATTTTTACCTGTGCAACATATGCAGAATCTGAAATAAGGGAGAAGCTGTCCATCTCCCCTCTGCTAATATATGTTTGAAGGAGGATATTAATTTTTCCATAATTGTTTTCCACACCTCCTGGAGCAGGAAGTTCACAGAAATCATTCAGTAAGGTATCCAGCTCTTCGATTTCTTCTTCTCTTACCTAAAACACAATTATACATTATGAAGAGGCCAGAGCAATTTGATAAAAGTTTTTACACTGAAATCAAATTTTCCTTATAACATAGTTACATTATTTTAAAATGGAGTCTCTAATTTTAAGGAAAAAAGAAAAAAAAGAAAGCAGCAAAACCACATCTTCCACAATGTAGCTAATAGACCATAATTGAAACTATCTTAATAGTGACACAATTACATTTGATTATTCATCACCATCTATTAAGGTTGCCATTGACATACAAAAATTTGATATGCCACAAAAATTGAATCTTCTGACCCTACCATCCTTCATGTGATGAGATTTCATTTTTTATTTGACCAGAGTAAAACCTCTGTGCATCTGGATTAGGGCAATCTTGAATTAACATTAAATGTACTCATTATAGTTACATAGTTTGCGTGTGGCATAATACATTTTAAACTCAAAATTGTGAAGTACTATGATTCATGATATTAAAATTTTCACTGTTAATAAGATTAATTCTTAATATGAGTAAAGAAATATTAATATCTCTGGTTTGAATAATGCATAACATTTCACAGCCTAACTGATGACCCTTACATGGCAAAACCAGCATAAATCTACATATTCTTTGATTTACTGATAGTCTGTTAGTGTAAAACTTATTTAAAGAGGGTAGATGTTTGGTCCCTGCAGCGAACCAGATGAAAGTAATTTTTGTTTGGACCAGACTACCTGACATACAAAAGACCCTAAGACAACTGGGTTAAAATCCCCAACTATCCAGCCACTGGTCCGACAGGAAAGAAAAAGATGAAGGACGCAACCATCACAGATGACTTCAGTGTCAGGGGAGTATTATGCTCTGCTTACAACAGCATTTTCTGCTCTTGCATAGCACAGTACAGGTAAAATCCACATTTGTATTTCAGCTACTGGTGACTTACCTATCTCAAAATACAGAATTTTCAAAGGCATTATGGAGTCATGATTCATATTAACAAAATTCACAATCTGTATCACACTGAGTGGTAAATTCTGAGTTATTCTTGTGAAAATCAGTTACCAGTTTTTAACACGCAGAGCGGCACAGCAAACAAAACACAAAAAACTAGAAATGATGGTGCAATGATGCCATGCCATACAAATCTGAGAAAGCAAACTAGAAAAAATATGCTTTAGTCAAGAAGCATCACTACTAAGTTTATTCCAAATCTAGAAATGTATCACATCATATTTTCCATACGCTTTCCTTTTAAATGTTCAATTACTCTAAATTTAGACCTAAGCAAAGTAGTATCACTATTACAATCCCCCCCTTCTAGCTTGAAAAATGTTGCATGTATCACTGTGAAATCTCACTGCTTATTATCTTCTGTAATAGAAGAGATTACAGCAAAACAGAATTTCTCCATTAGATAAAGAGATGGTAATACTCAGACAATATGTGCAAATATGTAAATACACAGATTGTGAGGGATTCACACTGCCAGTTGCCAGAGCCAGGTGAATGAGAGCCAACTCTGATCTGAAAGTTGCATAATTGTGGTAAAATGGCAATGAGCCCGAGCTAATAAACCCTGTGGAGTCTGGCACGCACCTCTGTGAGATGAAAGCATGGGCAAACAAGCTCATGCCGGCTTGCAATGTATTGTCTCGTGGTCTACCCACACAGGAGGCAAAAAGGGATGTTGGAATGGAACTGAATATGATAGTTCAGTAATCTTCTAGCCTGCACAACAAAATCTGCTACAACAAGTACCTAGATTTCAAATTTGAAAATAATTGATCAGAATTCATCAGTCTGTTAATCTAACATTGTTCCCTGCATGAAGTATATCACAGAGCTAACTTCAGTGAGTCATGCCTCATTTCTGATACAGCAAATTGTTCAGGGAGACATCTAAGAACAGTTTAAACTTCAAACAGAAAAACCATCTCATCCTTGGGTGCCCTATTCCAATGGAAACTTATCTTCACCTGTTAATAACTGAGGACTTGAAAAAATTCTTAAAAGCATTTGAAAGGAATTCTGAAAGATCCATAACAAGCTATTAAATGTGCACTATAGTTCAAGCTGAAGTACATATAAATCTGAGAGCATATATAGTTCTCAACAATTATGCCTACTTAGAAAACATTTTAAAATGGTGCTTAAAATCTAACATAACTTGAGTCTATAGACACTATTTATGGAGTGAGTACTAGAGAAGTGTCTAGTTCTAAGATATATTCTTTATATGAAAGGATACAACTTTACCTTTATTTGTTCGAATTCTTCAGCTTTCGATACTATAGCAAGAATATCGCCTTCTGTTTTATGAGCATCAAACAATTCATTGAAAGTCTATTAAAAATGAAATGAATTGATTTAACACCAAAACCAAAAATAGAGATCTAGCACAAAAGAAAGAAACAGTAAACAAGATCTGAAAAGGCATATAAGGTTAAAATGTAAGTTATTGGAAGACCAGAGTGATGCAATTTAAATAGGAACAATTTCCAGCATGATTTCTTGGCACTTTCAGAAAAACAATCTGAGAAATGCAATCTGTGGCCATTTCAAAAAAAGTGTAGAACATATTTGAGTGAATAAATCTGCGAGACTAATCATATATGGTGACAGTAAAGTAAAAAATTATTAATGGTGAATATTCAGCTTTTATTCAAGAAAAAGACCAATTTCCTACAAAATAAAGGTTTTAAGATGAATATGTACATCACATCAAGCTTCCAGTCCTATAAAGTTTTGTATAAATGCGTCTTCCTCACACTTTTACCACACAATCTGATTACAGCGCCAAAAGGTGTTTAAGGTTGGCAACCTGGTGATAGGATTTTCATGCAGAAAAACTTTTCTGTTATCAGACTCTATACTTGAATGTGCTACCACATACCAACAGCTGCATACACTGTTGATATCAAAATATTTCTTATAATCCTCCTAAAAGAAGGCAGAGACTATGGAAATTTCAAATCTCACACCAAGTCTAATTTTGCAGTACTGCTTTATACTTCATTTCTTTCTTTTCCTCTCTATTCCCTCTCTTCCCATTTCGGTAAATATGATTTGAAAATATATTGACCAAATCACCTGCATATTCTGTAATATCTTACAACTATTTTAGGTATAGGTTCAAAAAGAAGGGAAAACCCCCAGAAATAGAACATCATATTTTACCTCTATAGTATTGTATTTAATATAGTAGTGGCTGGCAGTTCTGCCTAAATCTGTTGATGAAAAAAAGCCAGTTCGCTCTTCAAAGCGAATCATGCGAGCTTTGTCCAGTTTTCTGCCGACTTCAATTACCAATTGTTCTCTGTGCTTTTCTAGACCTGGATCCATCTAGACAAGAGACACACATATTTATTTGTATAAAAGGAAAAAAAAAAGTTAAAGAAATAATTTTATTGAGATAACCCAGTCCTACAAAGCCAGAAATCAATTAAGAGGAAGTTACAGTTATCAAGCCAACATTTTCCCAAGATCTAACTAATCACAGCTACATTGACTTTATTGACCAAAAACCGCCTGTACAGGACAAAACAGTCAGAAAAATATTTCTTTTACAATGCTTCAAGACTACCAATACAGTGTAGACTAACATTGCTTATGAAACAGTGGCATGAGTAGGAAATAAACGTACATCGAAGTTTTTAGAAGACATTTTAATGATAACATATTCTTAATGAAATGATCATTACTATATCACTTCACAAAAACATGACATCTTACGGTATCTCCTATTTGTGAAAAGGGCTGAAGATATACCTTGCCTGGGTATCTGACATAAGGATGGCTTTAATTGTATCCCAAACAGAATAAACTTCAAACTGGATGGCTGAAATGTTTACTAGCAAAAAAACTCTAACGTCCCCAAAAGGTTTGGGTATGTCAGCTCGGATATTGTAATTCTTGAGCTATACTGTATAAACATTAATGTTAAAAGCACACAAAGAGCTTGCTGTGCTCAGTGCCACTTCTATTCATATTGAAGTTCAGGAACTTGAACATTTTGTCCAAGTAATAATGTACATTATTTCATTAGTACATACAAGGCTGGGCAAAACTCCCATCTGAGTGGGACTGCTGTATAACTGTGTTTCCACATTATGACCTGGGATATCCAGACTGACAAGGATGCGTGAAAAGGGATTCATTGTCATGCTAACCCTCTGGTATATGTGCACCTGAGAAACGGCTCTAAATTACATAAGCAATGATTAGTCACCAAATTTGAAAAGACTGAAACTCTGCTTTAGTCCCCAGGCAGCATTCTTCTTTCCTACAGAGTAAGTCACACCAGCCCTCTTGGTAAATCTGCACCAGAGATATACGACTGCAAAAATGAGCAGCCTTTAAGAACTGCTATGCCTCGGTTTGCTCTGGTTTTCCCTGGGCCAGGATTCAGTTTCATCTTTCAGCCTAAGTGCTTCATCTCATGTTCAGTGAAGCTGCAGATGAACACAGCCATCTCCACAAAGCAGCTGCAAGACTAGTTCCTAATATTCCCTGTCTTTGCCAGTTACTCTGAAGCTGTTTCTCCTTAGTTATGGCTTGCCTTATTTTCAAGTCAAAAGCTAACATGACAAAGGTCTAGAGTGTTTTTCTCAATAGTAAGTCATGCATTGAGGTCAGATTACAGAGCAGAGGTGGTCAAAAAAAAGAAGTGATCAGGATGCCAGATGTTCAACATTTCTTAGAACTAAAGAGGGGGGAAAAATCAGAAAAATATCAAAATGCTTCCCTACTCCTCTGGCAGCCCAAATTACCTGTCAATCCTTTGCCTCACATGCAAAAAAGCTGAAGTTGTAACAGTAGACTAACATTTTTTACAAATACAAGGTTTTTAACTTTAAAAGAAAGGTCGCCAACTTGAAAAGGTTGTGAAACATTATTCCAGTGTAGAGAATCCATGGCTAGCACCCTTCTTGTTGAACTTGCATAATTAGAAACCCCACAGAGTATAAGATCCAGCCTAGAACAGCTTTAAGCCATACTCTTAAAAACAAGCCTTGGCATGTCCACAGCAAGAAACTGAGCAGGTCTGGAGTTTACATATGGAAATTTAAGAATGAATGGTGGAGCACACTATTTTTCACATTGTTTTCTATAGCTAACTGAGAGAAGTGTTGGGGACAAGCTCTTTAACTTTTATAGATGTTCTAAACATAAACATATGGCTTACGGGGATAAAAAGCTTTGCTTAACTGTGGGAACACTAAAGAGTGGAATCAAAAAGAGGACAAAACAGGCAAAGGAGTTACCTTAAAAAAAACAAGCCACCTTTCCTTTGGAACCCTAAAAGGATAAGAAAAGGCCTGTAATTCATAACATAGGCTTCACTAATACGACACTCATGTTTGCTCTGCTTTTTCCTTCCACTCTTTGTTTCTCCTTGCTGCTCATCATAAATTTTGGCCATTTCCCCAGCTCAGTAAAAGGCATTATTGGCACTTCTGGCAAACAACTTGAAAAGTCACAAATCAAAGCAGCAGGCCTGGAGTAGCCTACTAGGCTACGTGGGGAACAGTAATATCCCAGAGACAACATGTGGTGTGTAGAACGTTTCGGTGCATGGCAGGTGCATGCTTGCCCTGGTCTCCCTGTGCAGTACCACACAGCCCTTCGGTGCGGACAGGCTGGACATTTTGTGCCCTAAAGAAACTAGTGGATGTGGTAAGCGCCTGTGGAAAGGAAAAGGAGAAAGAGTTTCTGTCTTCTCAGACCTACCGAACAGCTGGGAAGAGTGTGACCCACAATGGTTATGCAGATATATGGATTCTGAATGGGTACCGTTGGCTGTCAGCCAAAACAAACATAGAAATTGGCATGCAGCAACATTACTAAGAAACAACAAGATACCATTTATGACAAATGGATACCTATAACCAGAACAGAAGGAACAGAATGGCCTAAGTCAGCAAATCTGTGGTTATGCCCGCATCTGGCACTACACCATCCACATACTGTTCATAGCACATTAGCTGTGAAGTTTAAAACCAGTTTATCTAGAAAATAAGGGAATTGGCATTGGGTGTGCTCCTACATGAGTGGATAACACAAATCAATATAATTTTGTTACTGTCTTTACAAAAAAATGTCTATTATTAGCACATCAGATCAGAAAGGGTAGACAGGAGGCTTGTGGCAGGAAAAGACAAGTTCTGGCAGATGCCACTTTCTCAGCAGCTGAATAAAAACACAAAAGCAGGAGGAGGGGGAGCAACTTTTGTCCATTACTTTTTAAGTTTATAAAAAACATTTATGTTAGTGTTTTACTACTTTTTTTTCCACACCAGTTATTGCCATGGTTGGATTTCTTTTAATCTAAAATTTGTTAATAACACTGGTCGAAAATACCTGATGAAAAAAAAGGAGGACTTTATAGGAATGGGACAACAACATCCTTCTTATTGGCAAAGCATTTTTTGATTTTCATTTATCTCTTACTTTGTGATTTGTGTTATATAGTGTTATATCAATATATGGTAAAATACTGTAAGGCTTCTTATAAAAAACAGATTTGAGATGAGCAGAGATCTAAACGTGTCTACAGAAGCTTGCTTAAACAATAACCCACCTACTTCCACTGCAGCTTCCACTACCAGACACATAAGCTATAAAAAAAAAATCTCCTGACATGTCTCTCTACATGTTACAATGACCAACACAGCTGCTGCTCACAATATAATGACAAATTATGAAGTCATAAAACTGATTCAGGACATGTGAAATAAACTGCAGTTACCATATACTTGTGAGAGTTTCACCTGTGCTAGGTTCAACTACCCATGTCCAAACTATGTTAACATTAAATGCTTATAAACAGCTGTATAGAAATAAGTAACAATATTTAGATAATCTGTGAACTCTTAAACTTCCTAAAAATCATAGATAGTGAAAAAAACTTGAAAAAACCCCATATGTAACTGTGCTCTGATTTGTATCACTGCAGGGGATGCTTTAAATAAACAAACAAAATATTCAAAATAAATGAATAAAAACCTTATAATTACTAAATCACAAGAGAGAAAAAAACAATTAAAAATTTCATTTTATAATTTATAAGATGTCATGGGATGAAACATTCTAAAACAAAAGCTGACGGGAGCAGGAGGGAAAGCACGCAACTCAAGAATGCTTTATTTTATCATTTATATCTAGCCTTCGACACTGTAACACTGACAATAGGCTAAGTTATAGTAACTCTCTGATAAGACTGAATGTTGTCCTTTGGAGCATAACTTGGCCAGCTAAAATCTATTTTCATGTGAACAGAAGGGAACTCTTAATTTAGTGTTAAAAACACTCGCTAGAGAAAATACCTTTTTCTAAGCACTCTAAAAGAATTGCTGATGCCAGGTAAGTAGAAATAGCAAATATTTATCCTCACATCAGGGAAGGATTAGAGACCCAGAACAGGTTACAGATTTTTTTAAAATGCATTTTATACCTGATAAGCTTTGTGACTGATGCCATATACTAATGGATTTGCTCTCATCCGTACATAAAGATAAGTATAACTTATCCACTTTACTGCTTCTTCCACATTAGTTACTGTTCCAAGAGCAATCTGGAAATAGGAAAAAAGACAAAATTAAATGTATATGTTACAGCTGAATAAAGGATTTTGCTGAAAACATACTGAATTCAGAACGTTTGCACTAGATTAAAGAAAGTATCAGTATGTTTCCAAATGAAATTCTTTAAAAATAATCATGGGACAACAACTTCATTTACACATCTTCATCTTATCAACATCTAATAACATGCTATGTTCTGTGACACAATATTATACACACGGTGACCTACAAGATCTTTCCTACACCATTTATGATTTTTACAATGAGACGATATTGAGCAAGCTTGCTGTAAAAAATGACAAACAAAACAATATAACACTTTAGCTAATATGGGAAAGTTAAAGAAGAGTACCTTTACAAAAAAAAAAAAAATCTATATTTAAAAGATTAATTTTTCATATCAGTGTAAGAGCACTTTCTGGTTCAAGGCCTAAACCAAATGATACTGACAATCTTTAGGATTTTCTTCAGCATGCCCTCATACTTGGCAATCTGTTTATACACAGTTTTTACAAATAGTTTTCTTCTTTGTATCTGGGAAGTCAAATATACAGGTATCTGCTACATTTTTGTTATCTCAAAACATAACAAAACTGAACAAGTCATATGCACATTCATAGACATATTCATTTATTTTTTCAAGGCCAAATCAGGTATACTGAAACAATTTTTTTGCTAGGTGACTTTTTTGCCAATTCAATAGTTTTATCACCAAATTATTTACCACATTCACGTTTTTACTTGATAAATTCAGCCCTATTTTGTATTGGTTATATTCATGAGAAGCATTTTACTGCTTATTCCAGTTAACCCGATTTTACTGGGAGAATTTAATATTTTCTACATGTTCCATGAATTTGGTTGTCGCTGGTTGTTTAAAACAAGCAAAAGTCCCTCTTACTGAATTTTTGTGATTCATTACTACATTTAAGTTATTTTTGTTTTATTGGTGTTTGGATTTCATATAAATATTCCACATGACTCTGCAAAAATTAAAAAACCCTATACAAGTAGAAGTGATTTCATATGTTCAGATCTAAGCATCTAGACTTTAATAATAATAACAATATAGATATTATTTTTGAAATAACATAAATATCTAGTAAGAATAATGATGCAAGCGAACTCTGCCCTGAGATAAAATAACTTAAACATGGCAAAACCTTGTTAATATCAATGACTAATAACATGGAGTAACCCCAAGCTTTGTCTCACACATTTTTCAAGTGATATTTCGTTCTTCAACCACATTAAGGAGGTCGAGGGAAGCCCCACTGTATTGTTTTTCATAGTATATAGCTACATAATGCACTTTAGCTACAGAAACATTCAGTTCTTCATAGGCTACTATAGGGAAAACATCTAAGACAGCTCACAGGTTATTTTTAATCAATTTGCTACCTAGGTTAATTGTAGCATTTGCTTCCTTCCCACAATTAACATATCTTTCAGTACACAACTTGAAATAGAGTAACAACATAGTCCAATAGTAGCATTTTCCCCCAACCAACCACTTTCACAATTATAAAAACATAAAATTTTCATTATTGACGACAGCGGTCTTACAATTAAAAGAAGAAAAAAAAAAGCATGCATTTTTTTGACCTCATTTGTTCAAATATCTGATTACATTACTTACAAATATATTATTTTCATAAGTTAAAACTGAGGGGAAAAAAGTGATTATGAAATACAGTTGGGTTTCAGATACGGTACTGAAATCTAATACTGCACTTTCCTTCCTCCCCCAGTTTTAATGAATATTCACTGAATAATATGCAGAGAAACAAAAAAGAAAAAAAAGAGCGACTTCTAAATATTTGCTGCCATCTAGTGTTCAAGTAAAGTTCTTATGGATTATTTGAAATTGTATACCTATGTTAAAACAGTATGAATGATGGAAGTTACCTTATTAACACCAACACTTAAGAGTAATTATGAAATAAATTATCTACAAATTTAGGTGACGACCTCCGTTAAGACCTAGCAGATGTCATATTCATAAAACCAATAAATAGACAGGGTGATACTTCATTAAAATAAAAGACAAAGAAAAGAACAGTTTAAATTTTCCAATGCTTCCTCAACCATGTATTAGGTATTTAGTTACAGACAGACTAATCAACGTCTAGAAATATTTACTATGTTGACATTGTATTGTTTGATTGCACCAGTCATCATAATTTTTTTTTTAACTGTTCAAGTATAAATAATTGTGTTGCACTCAGAAAATGAAAACTTGAGTACTATCTTAATCTGACTCACTGTGTCACTATAAATGAAAAAAAATCATCAGCATCACAAATTTTCAACTAATTGTTCAATGGCTGATGTCAGCATCACCAAGTGATGTGCTTAGTAGTCTGCCTTTTTATTAAATTTTTTTTTACAAATGCTACCCCACAGACTTATTCAAGTTGAACAGTATTTCAGAGGAAGTGTTTCTGATTTTCAAAAAGATGTAAACAGATGTAAGTAGCACAGCTTTTTGGGGGTAGTTTTAGAAAAATGAAGTTTTTCTCTCTGATATTTCTATACAGATTAGAAAATGGCATAAAAATATTACTAATATATAATATTATATACAGTATATATTATACAATATACTGTACTTTTTACATAAGAATGTTTAAATTACTATTATATTTGTATAATTGAGCCAGACTACATTAATGAAAAATTTCTATATATGAATCAAATATTTGTTGTTAAGGCAAGAGAGCAAGGGATCTTTCTGACAACCTGAGACACAATTTTCTGTTTGCTTTGGAAAGCAGTGTATTTTGAATTACCATTTCAGCATCTGAAGTGATTATGGTCTTTTTCCTGTATGGCTTTTGAAATAATTTCTTAGTGCTACTAGAATTTTCCCAAGTGGGACAGAATGTCCTCCAACCACATGTGACCAAAGGACTATGTATAAGTACAAGTGAACTACGTAAGAGTTCTGTTAACTCCAACAGAAGAAGGTGAGGGGAGAATGGATGAGGCTGCTGGTCTCATTCAGGTCAGATCAGGGCCCTGGACACCCAAGGAGCAAAACTTTAATTGCCCCCAGCCTGCACTTTGCCCCATATATCCAGATTAGCCACTGAGCCACCCAGCTCCTGAGGGATTTTTTTGGAAGGGCTTTGAAGGAATTCTGCATCTCTCCCGAGAGCCACAGCAGTTCCCCACTCTTCCAAGGCAAAAAACGGATTAGGAGGTTTGCCCAAACTAAACAAGTCACCACCTTATGTTTCTGTCTTCACCACAAAATCGTAAGTAAATGCAAGGCAAGGCACACTCCCTGGGGAAGGTACATCTACTGTCCAGCACTGTAAACCCTCTCCTCGGTTTCTAGCTCTCTGGGGAAAGGAGTTGTCCCTGCAACAAGCTGGAGTCCAGCTGTGCATGTCAGGGAGGTCTGTATCAGGTGGAAACAATTAGGGAAGGAATGGTGTCCTGCATTGTATGAGCTATTGATGATAGTTCCCAGATAAGTTAAAGTTTATGGTCCAATTAAACGACATCCCCTGCATCTTATCTTTCTTCCTGTATTTCCAGAAAATACAGCCGTCGGTATTTTCTGTTTGCCAGCTGGTCAACTGACCAGCTCTTGACTAAGCAACCTAACCTAACTTTTTTTTTTACATTCCATTATGCCAAGTGGCACAACTTCAGCAGAAAATGAAAAGGGCATCTCCATGCCTATGTTGACCACCACTGACCATTTGTTCTTCTTCTCATTTTTAGAAGAAAAAAACCAAAAACCAAACCAAACATCAAACCAAATCTGCGGGAGAGTATTCTCAGTGCACTGAGGTGCTGAAATACACGTTCAAAGCCTTAATTTTGGTATCAACTCAATGAAGTTTGGTATTTTTCAGCTTTTCCCACTCTGTAGCTTTCGTAAGAACAATTGCACTGGGACATCAAGGCCAGCATGCTGTCTCTGAAATTAGGTAACAGCAAATGCTGAAGGGCAGAAACTAGAAATTAGAAGCAAGCACCATACAAATTTCTCCCAAATTCCTAAACTATTGCACCTCAAGGTTTTAGTTAAAGGTTTTGCCTTTACATTTGATACCTTTCAATGGATTTGAATTGCATTTTTGTATAGTTTTTGAACTACTCTACCTTTTAGATACAGCTCTCTGCAGCAAAGAGTTCCACAGTCTAACCACCAAGCTGGCATCCTTTTCTGTTTTCTGAACCTGCCACTGACTTGTCTCAGCCAGTATTTCTTGTTTCTTGTCCCAGGAGAGGTGTAATCTTTTGCCGTGTCACTCTTTACTTCATAAAACTCTGTCATATAATCTCCCATTTGTCTTTGTTCTTGCTTGAGGCATGCTGGCAAACTAGTGCACTCTTTTCACATAAGCTGATCTATTCCTGTGCCTATCCTTGATGAAAATTTTCTGTTTCTAGAAAATTCATTTTGAAATGAGAATTAAAAATACCCTGATTTTTTTATCACTACCAAATTTTTCTCTCCTGCACTACATGAGTCTGGATACAAAATTCAAGGCTCTGGATTCCACTTAGTGATTGTGTTGCTAGGATTACATATTGTATTACCCCAAATATCTGAATCATTGCCTCATTCTTCACACCTGCCTATTTCTGCTAAGAGACCTGGTCTAGATAACAGCAACTTCATATCCTTGTGGAAACATGGAGTCTTCCCATACTTCCAGCTGCTGCCTTCATTTTGCTAGTTCTTCTTTCAGCTGCTGATTTGTCTATAAGAAATTATTAATTGAAACAATTCAGCAGTACTTCTCGCCTTTAATTGGTTTCTCTTTACAACTACAGTATAAGCATTTGGATTTCCTGAATGACTTGTAATAAAAGCAGAGTCTGCTCTGAAAATATGTCATTTTACTGCATATCAGTGCAGATTTGCTGGTGCTAACAACAGGCTCTGTTATGGCAAAGATAACAGTGGTTATCAGCATACTGTCCAGATTTCTGTAACAAATCAGTCAATAAACATATATTTTATCTCTATATAGTGCTACTGCTACTGCTAAAGGGACAGTGGCTATAAAAGATGACCAAAACTGAATGTGCTTCCTAAGACTATCTACTAATCAATATGATGGCATATATTTTAAAATGTATTTATTTTTTTCAGAATGCTGCAGGCTATGGAACAGTCATCTCCAAATGAACATAACAATTTCTAAAACACTTGTATCCTTCTCAGAGGATTCCACTAAGTCAGATCAAATCAGCATATATAGAAGTTTAGACTGACTCCAATTATAAAGAAATTATTACTTTCCAACAAATCATAATACAATACCTCCTTGTAACTGCTCATAATAGTGATTTCCTGTAATCTGGCAGGCGCTAATTTTTCCTGCATGTCATGACAGAAGGACAAGTAATATCACACACATCAGATGACAAAAAAATGGTGGTTTCATGCCCTTGTCACGCTATTACTTTTCAGCATTTTCCATTGCTATTTCTACTAACAAACATTTATCTCAACGATTAACAAAAGTCTGTCTGCATCTTCAACTGCTGTAATTGTACTGCAGCCACAGAATCTACAGTAATTTAAAGTCATGAGTACACTGTTCTTTTCACGTAACAGTACCGTGACATAAAACCTGCAAAAATATAGTTCTGTCTAAACTACTTTGTCAGTTTTCTGCACTTTTCCCCTAATGCCCAATCCTGTGGTAGAAGTGCTGCACTTAGAAGTAGTTTTGATTAAACTGTACATCACATACTTCCTATATATCTTTGATTGGATAAGTTTAGATTATTACCTCCTATGAAACAGAATTATTGTTCTATTCCATTATTTTTTTCTTCTTCAGTTCTACTATTTGAATAGGGCAGGAGGATTAACTTCTTAATTTTACACCTTCAATGTAACCAAATTGCACCAAAGTCAATGCTAGCAGCATTTTCGTACCTTAATTTACTATCTAGTACAGTAACATACAGAAACAGAGAAGAGGACATTTGCTACATTATAAATATTTTGTTATGCCATTCTAAATACTTCCTGTAAGATAAACACCTAGGACTTAAAACGAAGAATTTGCAGTCTGTACAGTGGAAAAGGAGGAAGGGGAGAAGAATCCTGAAGTGTAACTACAACCAAAATGTAACTAAATATGTCTTTTCTTTGATACTGAAAACAGAATTACTTTAAGATTTTGAAATTTTTTTTCCTCTGCATAAAAAATACAACGAATGTGAATTCACTTCTCCCCTCAAAAAAGCCCCAACCCAAAACCAAAACAAACCCCTCTTTGCTTTAAGCTTGTATATAACTATCACCTCTGCTTTCTGGCCTTGCTGGAAAAGTTGTGCATTTTGGAACAACAGCTCGGATCAGAGGAACAACATGCTGCCCAGTAAAACCTCTCCCTCTCTGCAGAATACTACACATTGAATATCGATAGCTTACATCTCATACTTTCTTAACTATGCATTCTCAGCTGAGAGCAAAGAAATAGGACTGGAACTTCTGGTTCATCAAGTCAGATCTTCTTTTCCTCAAATACATCACATCTTCCATACAAATGCCATTACTTACTACAAAATCTTCACCACAGAAAAAAAATTAAGACTTCTTTTATCTCCACTGCTGATAAAAGACAGTCTGTTCCAGATCTTGTATTTCAGGCAACCTTAGTCAGAAGCGGGGTGATTAATTCTTTTACTGGTATTGGTCAAAATGATCTTTTTTACTTCTTCTTCACTTCTAGTTCCGGCTAGCTACAGAGAGCTCCTGTACCTGCACTGCAACTCTCTTTTGCTAAGCTAACCAACAGGATTTTTTAGGGTATGTCAGTAAAGCACTTCCCCACAAAAGCTAGCTTTTATGCTGGACCTCTGTGGAAGGAATACTTGAGATTTCTGGTATAATTCAGGTGGGCACACCAGCACATCCACACAACTTCTAGACGATTTGGAGCAACACAGATCGAGCCTGAAAAAACTGTAGCATATAACCATGCACTTGTTCTTCACAGTACATCAATCATAGAGATCTTCTCTGACCCAGTTCACAACAGGTGCTTATTATTCCACTGTCTTTGTAATTCTGCACTGACCTGAAGGCCTTCTGTGAGATGGGAGGACTAAATCTCTAGTACTAAAATAAAAAAAAGTAGAAAAATAAATCCTATGAAAGAAAGAATAGACAACTCTTTTTTCCTTGTCTACTTCATGTATCTCAAGAAAAAGAACAAAGCTTTTCTATGAAATCTGGCTGGATTCTTTCGTAGTGAAAAGGTACACAGTACCCCAGGACCAGATCTATCCCTCCTAACTTCTTGGGTTGCTGAACAACGACTACAGGCAACCCCGGCCTTCACAATCAACTTCAGGATTTAAATTATTACTGCTAATGTGTAAGCTGCTACTATCCAATTTTAAAGAACTGAATATCTATCCAGTTCCACTTAGAGAACATTCACAGGTGTCTAGCTCCAAGAATACGAGGGAACTGACAGATGAAGTTGCTAAGCTGCTCTGAATCATATTTGAGAAGTCATGGCAGTCTGGTGAAGTTCCCAGTGACTGTAAAAGGGGAAACATAACCCCCATATCAAAAAGGGTAAAAAGGAAGACCCCGGGAACTACAGGCCAGTCAGTCTCACTACGATTCTATGTGATATAAAAGTGTTGTCAACTGGAAATGGTTGAGAGCTCTATAGCTGCCCACTGCAAGCATGCCTTCTGTTTATTTTTCCTCTCTCCTTTGTAGTAGAAAGAGGAATAGGAAAATTGCAAGTGGCTTCTTTTCATCACATTTGTGTCTCATGTTCTGGGGAAGCTGAATTTCTCTCTCTCTGTCTCTCTCCTTATACTCAGACCACACCAGAGCCTTGAGGTAAAGAGGAGTAGCTGTGAGCGCAGACAGATGTCAATATTTTCATTCCCCCACATTTGTGCATGAAAATACTCAGAACACAGTTAAACCTTTCTGCTTCTGATGTGTGACTGCACTTAGGCAGAGATTTTTCCTGTTAAAAGGAATCAAAGAAATAACTTATGTGACCCCCTTAAAAGAAAAAACCCAAACAACTAAAATCATGAATGATCAAATTCAGTTGTTTGTAAAGAATCAAGGAATGAATCTTAACATTTTAAAAGGTCACTGTTATCAATTTCTGCTCCTTTCCAGAATTTCCTTTTAAAAAAATATTTATGATTTAATAACGAACAGACTTTAAAGTGATGAAAAGGTAAAAAATACACAAGAAATATGTAAGAATTATATAGACAAAGCAAGAATAGTAATCATAAAAAACCAAGACTATTTCTAACAGACCAAATAAACTTCATATCTTTCAAAGGTATAATCAGTTTTAAGATGACACTGGACATTTCAGTTTAGCTGAACTCCTTTACTGTTATCGAAAAAATGTCCGGTGCCTTTGAAAAACAGTATTCTCTTCATTTAAGCATGTTTAAATTTCTAAGATTTCCTTGTAAAAAGTGTCTGTGTGTGTATATACATATTTTTAATTGATCATTACAATAGATAGCTTTTGAATCATTCTATTGTAATATGACAGAGTTCAGTACTTTCAATACAATCAGAGCATTTTATGAATGCTGAAATGAAAAAATGCATTTTAAAATTTAAACTGAAGCAAACTGGGAACCTGCTATTTATGATAAACTAGTTCTGATTGCCACTGTAAAAGAGAACAAAAAGAAGAGTTCAAGCCAAGTACATTATTATTCCTATATTGCAGTCAACCATGTGAGGTAAGTTTATTTATATACAGACAGACATGCCTTAATTTATTTTTGTGAATTTTAATCTGCAGTTATGCACAACACTTACTAAATTCTAATAAAGCACTTCTGATTAAAAGGTAAATGCTGTGTTTCCACAGTTTTATCTTAATGGTCTTTTGACTCTCTGTACTACTTCTAATACCTACTACTACCTGTAAAAGGCTCCCAACACCTTCACTTGTGTAACAGTTCACTCAAATACACACACCTACAGACTACCAATAATAACAGAATTTCCTTTTTAGATACTTTAAGAAGAGAAGGCTGCCAGGGGACCTAATAAATGCTTATAAATATTTGAAGGGTGGGTGTCAGGAGGATGGGGCCAAGCTCTTTTCAGTGGTGTCCAGTGACAGGACAAGGGGCAACGGGCACAAACTGAGGCACAGGAAGTTCCATCTGAACACGAGGAAGAACTTCTTCACTCTGAGGGTGATGGAGCACTGGAACAGGCTGCCCAGGGAGGTTGTGGAGTCTCCTTCTCTGGAGATATTCAAGACCCACCTGGACAAGGTCCTGTGCAGCCTGCTGTAGGTGACCCTGCTTCGGCAGGA
>Ga0065711_1035531_pt1 | contig 22178 bp, 34 predicted proteins | sample Hoacrofraction12_FD_59098 | JGI IMG/M metagenome (GOLD analysis project Ga0065711, IMG submission 59098) | Hoatzin crop microbial communities from Cojedes, Venezuela - Epithelial fraction 12 v2 (version 2) | ecosystem: Host-associated > Birds > Digestive system > Esophagus > Crop | place... | reverse complement strand
GTGTGTGTGTGATCAATCAGACCATGAAGGCTTAAAAACCTGCACTGTGCATCCCTCGCCCAACAGATCAGCCCCTTCTGTCTTCCCTGGAGCCATTACCTGTGATGACCTCTGTGAGGTCCATGTCATGGGCCTTCCGCAACAAGCGCACCAGAGCAGGAACCCCATCGCAGTTCTTGATGGCAATCTTATTGTCTTGGTCCTTGCCAAAGGAGATGTTCTTGAGGGCTCCACAGGCACCATAATGCACCTCTTTCTTGGGATGGTCTAGCAATCCCACCAGCACGGGAATGCCCTTCAGCTTGCGCACCTCTGTCTTCACCTTGTCGTTACGGTAGCAGAGGTGCTGCAGGTAGGCAGCCGCATTGGACTTGACTGCATCCAGCCGGTAGTTCAGCATGGCTATCACCTCTGGCAGCTCCGGCTGGCGCCAGTTGCCTGGGGCCGGACCTCCCTTCCGCAGGCTGTCCAGACTAGCCAAGCTACCCCGCTCATGCTGAGCCAGGGGGGCCCAGTAGTACCGGTCAGGGGCCACTTCATCCACCAGCATGTCTTCATAACTCCTAGGAGAGACGACAGCAGACGTCAGCACAAGCCCTAAGCCTGGGGGGATGCTGTGACCTCGCCAACCCAACAGACAATGGGCTGAAGCACACACCATGTCTAGTCACCATTACCCTGCTGGAGAGCAGCCGACAGGCTCCCACCGAGGGCTGGGAACCAGGCAGCAGACCAGTGACAGAGCACCTTCCTGCTCCCCATGCAGGGTCCAGTGGGAGCCTGCAGCTGCAGGAGGCCACCCCGAAATGTCCCAAGGCCCGCTCAGGAAGCAGGAAGCCGTTCTCTAGGAGAAGGCAGCCTCAACAGCTATTCCAGGGCCTTCCCACCCACCCAATAGGTTTGGCTTTGGGTAAGGGGACGGATCCTGGTCTCTGCATAATCTCTGCTGAGGCAGGAGCTGGCCCCGGAGACACACAGCCCCACTGGGGCTGCAGACACTGCAGGGCAAATCCACCCCACCATGGACTGCTGGGGAGTGAAGCACCGGGGGCTTCCCAGGCTCGGCACACTGGCACTGCCTGGGCTCCAACCCTTCCACCTGCAGATACGCAGCGATACACACCAGCTGCACTGCTGCCCCAGGAACAGGCTTAGTCAGGCATTAAGGGATGCCCATGCTCAAGGATCACCCTCATGGCTTCCCACCAGGGCAGGGGAAGAGCTGTGGCCCCATGTCCCCTGTCCTGGTGAGTAGCAGTTCACCCACAAACCCAGCAGCACTGGGAATGAGCCCCAACAAGCACATGGAAGTGGCAAGAAAGTGCAACTAGTCCACCAGGCACCAAGGTGACAACACACCAGAACATACACCACACAAAATCCTGGATTCTCACCCCATTTCTGTAGTCACTGGCAATATAATCCTTCCTCCACCCAGGCAGAGGAATCCAGTGATTTCCACAGAAGTGGATGGAAAGGGATTTTGCACTTAAACAGAGGGGCCTGACCGCTGCTGGCACCCCTGCTGTGCCAGGACACTGGGGACACCCCACCAGGGTCCGAGATGAGGCAGCACCTTCCGGCTCATGTCTGCCCTGGGGATGGCTTGGCTACCTTCAGAGCTGCCAAGCAGGCGGAGGCAGGGGAAGCTGCAACGCAGGACGGTCACTGGCCCTGCTCCTTACACCACTGCCTCCCCCTACAGCCTCCAGCATGGGACTCACCAAAACCACTGGCTCACGGTGCAGTTGCTTTCACAGCCTCATCCCCTCAGGGGCTGCTGCTCAGCTGCCTGAACTGCACCACCACGGATGGTGGTAACAGGCTGCAAGGCTGCCTTTCAGCATGTCCCGACAGTGAAACGCGCTGCTTGCCACATGGCCTGGCTACCAAGAGATGCCAAGGAGCTCAGGCACTCCAGGCAGGTGCTCCCCGCTGCTGTGGTGCATGGCACTCAGTGCACCATGTTGACCACCAGCACCAACCCCACAGCAGGAAAAGACAAGCGAGATGCAGCTGAGTGCCAATGCTGCAGACAAGCCACCCAATGCTTGTCAACAGCCAACAGCTGACCTCACTGCCATGCCAAGACCCATGCCCCAAAGGGTGCCCCTGCCCAGCAGCAAGGGTCCTTCTGTGCTGGATACCCCCCACCCCTCTGGGCAAGATGGGCTAGTGGGGGGAGCACCCCCTGTGCCATCGCTGAACCCCCTTCCCTCTTCCCTTGCAGAGAGGGAGCTCCGAGAAGAGTCCCAGGAGAGGGGACCTGTGTGCTGTGCAGCCAACAGCAGCCAGCACACGCTGCGTTGCTCAGCTCAAGGCACTCGTCTCCCGCGTGCCTGGCAAGCTGCCTCCCTGAAGGAAGTCATTAACAGCCAGGCCCCTGCTCAAGACAAACATCTGAGGCAGAGGGGATGCTGACCTCGCCTATTCCCGTTCCTGCAAGCCAGGAGGCTGAGCGCCGATGGTAACTGAGAAGGCAGAGGACAAGCCAAGCTCAACAGTGCCTGGATTCCACAGATTGCTGCAATCTTTACCAGTCTGCTTGGGGAGGGAGAGCCTGCTCACAGGCCACACCAATCCATCTTCCATAGCCTGCACCATCCCTGCAGGACAAGGTGACATCTCCACCAGGGCTGCTTCTTGGCTGTGCCTGGAAGTGGGACATTCTCCTGCTGTTGTGACCAAAGTTCGCTGTCTCCCACCCAGCTGTGGCTCCTGCATCTAGCTCCATGCCCGTTTCCTGTAGCTTCCATCCTCTGGGTCCAGAAAGGCATGAGCAGCAGGGGCACCACCGAGCCCAGCAGAGAGGACTCCTGGTCTCAAAGGCCGAGCAGTTCAGATCAGGCCACCCCAGGAGGGCTTCTGCCCCCACGTGCTGGGCAGGACAGGAATCCAGGGAAGGTTTGCAAGTCAGAGCCTTCTGTCTTGGCTAGGACTTGCTTCCTTCGCAGCCCCAGGCTGGAGCAAAGCAGCCACAGGTTGGACATGCCTGCTTAACCCCATCTGCCAAGCTACTCAGAGGGGCTAACCATAAGGGCCCATGTGCTCAGAACTGCTAATGCTGGCTTCTCACATGCTGCTCAGTCTGCGCAGACAGTGGGGCAGCAGCCTTGCCTGCCCTCCTCCAGCCAGCACAGCTTTGCAAGGCAAGGCAGCCAGGGAAATCGATCTGGGTGAACAACTGCCCTGACTGGTTCAGCACAGCAACAGAAACACTTGTGCTGGCACAAGCGGAAAGGGGAAAGCTCCTCCTTTAGCCCCTTCAGCAGCTAGGAACTACCACGGATTTACAGTGTGTCCTTGAGATGGGCAGATCTGCAGCAGGGGATGGCAAGAGCCTCCTTACCCTTGGGTCTCTCCCTCCTGTCTCTGTTCCATGCAGCCTGTGTCAGCCTTACCTGTCCCCCTGCTCCAGGGCACTCAGAATATGTACATCCATTCTAGCCTGTTGACACAGCCCCCTCCCCATGTCCAGAACCCAGGCTCAGCCCCTTGTTCCATTCCTACCTCACTACCCTCTGAGCCCTCCACCAGCACCTCCCCAAGCCCTGCTTGACAACCCAGGCAGCGAGCAGAGCAGGCCGAGAGGCTTAAGCAGACAGCATCAGCGTTGGTGCAGGAGACACAGCCGGCACAAGGCACCAGTCCACAGCAGTCAAGGCCCCAGGCATGTGACATCCCAGAACACCCAGCCGCAGGGCAGGCTGGGCAGTCCGTTGGCCCTTTGACCACCATGACTCCGCTCTGGCTGCCCAAGGGCAGCCACAGCCTGGCAAGGCAGCTGCTGGAGAAGCCACTGATTACTCAGACAAGTGAGGGAGAAACCACTCCTGCCGAACAGGTTGTGCAGCTTCTCCGGCCCTGCCCTGCAGAGGACCATGCTGCAGGAAGGCTCCCGAGGGCTGGGCCCCGGGCTCGGCACTGCTCCCAGGGGCTGCTCCGAGCACGGTCACAAGGCTGCTGTGACTCCTGACGCAGGGCTGCGCCGCACACCCTGTGCCAGGCACGGCTCCCAGCAAGGCAGGCCGGGCTGGGGTGCAGGCAAACCTGCTGTCCCAAGAAGGGCCCGAAGCTACATCTAACCGCCCAGTGGAACTCCTTGCTGCAGGACGACTGGCTCAATTAGCCCTGAGTTCTAACCACCAATTAGGCAGACAATTAGAAGCGGATGCAAGTTTTCTCCTGCATGAGCTGTGACTCAGCTTATGGTATTGTCTCTGCAATACTCCTTCCTCCAAAGAGGGTGAGGTTAAAGGGACACCGCAGCTCCCCCACCTCAGTGCCTCCTATGTGTACCTGAGCCGCCGCCGCGGATCAGCCGAGGTCCCCGTCCGCCTGGCTGTGCCATAGTCAGACATCATCCCGTAGTCCGCATCTTCAAAGCCCACGCTGCGCTGGTCATCTTCCAGGCCATATGGCTCGGGGTGGAAGTGGTTGAGGTCCATGTTGCTGCCCCCGACGCGCACCTGAGGCTGGGGGCCATAGATGTCCTGGCGGCTGGGGGCCCGGTAGGTGTCCATGGACGGACGGTAGCGCTCGTCAATGCGGGTGACACGGGACAGGCTGCCGTAGCTGTGATCGCTGCCCGGATAGCCGTCCTCATAGGGGCGGCCATAGCCGTCGGGGTAGTGGTAGTTACGAGGGAGGGTGGCTGTGCCTGGCTGGCTCAGGTAGCCCCCGGGGCCCCCGTTGCTGTTCTTGCGGAAGTTCCTGTCCATGGTCTGGACGTAATTGCTGGTGACAGGGGAGGTTTCCAAAGGCAACCCATCAGGCCCCACCGGCACCTGCTGCACCGTCCGGGTGGTCACAGTCTTCACCACTTTCTTCACCTAGATGGACGGATGCAGAACACTCTCCCATCAGGAAATCAATCACATGCCCATGTCCCCTGGTTCCTCCCCTTCCAGCCCAGCACCTTACTCCAGGCAGATCTCACACCCTGTCTCAGCTTGCAGCACAGCAAGCCAGCAGATATCACAGCTGTAGCACCACAGCTGTTAGTGTTCCCAGCCAGAGCCCTGTCCCTCCACGCTCTCCCCCGGCCTGTACCGTGGTCTCTGTACGCCGGGTTGTCCCATCATCTGATGTCTCCACAGACACAACTGACATGGCCCCTTCTGGGTCCTCCTCCATGGTGTACGTCTCCTCCACAATCTGGCCTGGGTCCTGCATCCTGGGGATCGTGCTGTACAAGAGGTGGCTGTGGTCCTGAGGGGAGCAAGGGACAGACAGTTAGCCCCCCTACTGCCAGCATGAGCCTCCCTGGCATCAGTCAGCCAAGAGATCTCACCTCTCAGGGAGCCCTGATATCCTATTGCATGGGAAGGGGTACCAGCAACCCCACACTCAAGAGCCCTTTCAAGCCTGGGCAGCCAAATTAGGAACACAAGTCCCCCTCTCTCAGCTCGGGTGGGGACACTGGACCCCTCCCCCCACAATCCCCACCCAACAAGCAGGCTGGCCACAGCCAGAGGACTCAGATCCCCTTACCTGCGGCCCGTTGAGCTTCAGATCTGGGTATTTCTGCCTTTCCAGGTCAGCATCACCCAAGAAACGGCCGTTCTGAAACACACAGCACCACAGCAAGCCTTTTACTACACGGACCTCCCACTGCCAGGACCCCATGTACACATCCCCCCCTGTCCCCGCCAGGCCCCAAGCAGACCACCTCCTACATTTGACAGACTCGGCACACACCCCGTGTCACTCCCAGAGAGGAGGACACTCCTCAACGGTCTGTGCAACATGCAGCAAGCCAGCCTCCACTCCAGCCTGTGGAAGAGTTGGAGGACATGCCGTTCAGCCTCTCCCCGCCCCAAGACATCCCAGTTCTCCCACAGTGCCCACAGGCTCCTGACAGAATGGCCGAGATCCTTCCCTGCTCCCCAGCACAGCCCCAGAGACCGTCCACATCTGCAGATGCAGGGGCCACAAGCAACCTCCCAGAGGCCCCTCGGGATTGCGAGGGAACAGCGCAGATGCTCAGCGGCTGATTGCAGAGTGCCACAGTTTGACTCTCCTGCGCTCCCCCTCTGCCCACCCCTTCCTTCCCCCAGCCCACGTCTCTCCTAGCATCACCACCACCACCTTCCACAGCTGGAAAGGCACCTGCCTCCAGCACAACACCACGCACCAGCCCCCCGATCAGCCCTCTCCAAAACAGAGCCCAGGAAAGCGAGAGCAGAAGAGAGACCTCAAGCTGAGGCAGATAAAACCACATTTCCAGCGCTGTGGACAAAACAGATCTCTCCCAGCCCTGGTTTGGCTGTTTAGGGGATAAACCGAGACTCCAGGGACTTGCTCATTTCACACAAGGAGACACATGCATGCCCCCACAGCTATACATCAACTCTACATTTCAGCCACCTTCCAAGAAGTTGAGTGGGATGGGGAGCAGAGATGCCCAGGTACTGAATACAGCCAGCCTCCAACCTTCACAATACCAAAACCGAGCTGACCTGATAGCAAGACCCTCCAGGCCGGGTTCTCCTCCCCAGCAGGCTCTAGCTGCCAAGGTAGGTTTGCACATCCCCTACCACCTTCAGCCCCAGCACAAACAGCACCATCCGTGTTAACAGCCCAGCCCTCCTCCGCCTCACACATCCGAGGAGGGCCCAAGGAAGGGGCCGGGTGCAAGGCTGCACCCGCCAAGGCAGGACTGACACAGACAGGGGCTCCAGGAGCCTCCACACCCACCTCTGCCAAGGGGGCTTTTTACCTGGTGCCGCCGGGTGAGCGTGCCGTTGGCCAAGCCCAGGCCGGCATCCTGTGGGGAGACCCGGACTCTTTCCAGCTGGGCTGAGACATGGCGCCGTTCCTCCTCAAGCGCCCGCGTCAGCTTCTCGAACTGTGCCTCCTGCTCCTTGACAGAGGCAAGGATGCTGGCGGTCGACTCCACTTCCGAGTCGTCCATGGGTGATGGGTGCCCGGGACGGGCGGGGCAGGGGCGGAGGGCACAGGGAAGCACAAGTAGAGGTGGCTTGGTGTCAAGGTGAGGGGAAGAAAAGTGACCCGGAAGGGGAGGAGCCCCTCTCTTCATTGATTTGGGGGAGGAAAGGAGGAGAGAAGAGTGATCAGAAGAGACTGATTACGTTAAGACAGATTCTCAGAACAAGAAAAAAATATCTTACAGCGTTAACACCCACTCCCACCCACCAGAGAGCTGGCAAGAGGGTCTCAGAGCAGCACAGCCCCAGGCGTGACTCGGATTCTCCCTGCCACAGCATTTAAGCTTGGAGAAGTGGCACTTTGGGGCAGGTGGTCCTCCCCCATGACAGCAAACAGTTGGGGTTGAGCCAGGTTCAGCAGACCTGCCATGTGCCGAGGAGGTTCCCTCTTCCCAGGAGGACCCCCCTCGGGCTGCAGGAAAGCTTCCCCTACAAGGAGAGGCTGCCTGCAGTCAGTGCAGGAGGGGAAGGCATGTCCCGGGGGCAGAACAGGGGACACTCCCACAGAAGCAGCAGCAACCCGCATTCCATTATTTCCCCCGGGGAATGGCTGAGGGACAGAGCTGTCACTTATCTGCTCCCTTCTCCCCAGCGTGACAAGCGGTGTGGAGACAGCCCCAGCTCCACAGCTCCTTCCTACCCAGGAAAGGGGATGAAGCGGGACAGGACCCCCCTAAAGAGGGCTTCATGAGCCCCTTTGCTGTCAAAACTCACCTCCCCCCACACTCTCACCAGGGCTCTCAAGGCTGCAGCCACCCAAGGAGGTCTGCAGCCCACAGATCTAGGGACAGGCATTGGCTTGGACCCCTCCAACATCCCCTCCCAAAGGAGGGCAGTGAACAAGCACACCATAATCAACACATTTTGATAGAGAAAGGCAATATTCTTCCATACAGACCTGTTAGAGGAGGAAGTTCTGGTGTGACTGGCAAAGGCACGGGACAACCAGGTCTAGACGCAGAGAGTCATGGGAGAAATAGCCCAGCCACCACAGTGAAGAAGCAGGAGGGAAGAGAGCTGCAGGGACAGCAGGAGAGGAGGTCAAAAAACACACAGGTGAACTCAAAACAGAAGGGAGTGCAGACAATAGACTGGGGAAAGGGCTCCTCTCTCCCATCCCTGCTTCTCCGAGGGACGGAGCAGTGTCTGGAGAGGGCCGGTGGGGTGGCAAATGCAGCACTGTTCCCACAGCAGCCTCCAGCTCCACCGAGAGCCCAGCACCTCCAACTGTTCCCCACCGACAGGAGCGGCAAAGGCTCAGCCCCCTGCGCAGCCCAGCCGAGTCCCAGCAAGCGCGCCTGAGGTTTTCCCAAACCCGTGCAGTCATGGCCGGCGTGTGGGGACTTGCTCAAGCCAGGCAGCCAGCACAGAAACTGCTTTCCCACGGTCTCCAGCATCAGCTCTGCCCACTCCTCCAAGGCCACCGCCCCAGTACAACTGTATCGATGACCTGGGACCGAGAGCATGGGCAGCATCATCCCTCCCACAGAGCCCTGTCCCATCCACCTCCCCCAGCCCCACGGTCCCTGGCAGCCCTGCCCCTCTAGTCCAAGCCTGCAGCAGATGCTGCTTCAGAGGAGCTCAGAGCAGGGCTTTTCGGTGGTTTTTATTAATTTCCCCCCCGCTATCTCAAAAGTGTATTCAGGTCAAACCCTTCCTGAAATGCCTCCCCCACCCCCCGGGAGTCCACTCCTCAGAACTCTGCCCTGCAAAGCTTCCCTCAGACACAGCAGCCCTGGTGCTTATCAGCAACTGAGCCCAGTGAAGCAGAGTGGATTTTTTCCAAGTGCTTTGGAGGCCACATGCAGCATGTCTGAACATCTGGTCGTTGCCACCCTAATCTGCCTTGATCAATAAAAACCCCAGTTTTTCTAACAATGCCCATGCAGCACCCAGCAAGAGATGAAGCCATGGCACACGCACACCTGCTCCAGACTGCTTCAGCTCCCAGTGCCCTGCCCAGCCCAGCGTGGGCTGGATGCTTGCTGGCCAGCCCGCACCCCAACGGGAATGGAGCCCACCACTCCTGGCTCAGGAGCCAAAGCAGGCATTTAGAGGCTCCCAGACATGACTCCTGGCTCACATATGCAGCTTTCTGCTCCTCCCACCTTCCAACAGGTATGCTCTAAGGTTTTTTTCAACAGGCTGACTCCCCAGGCCTTGTATGGAAATGCAAGGACAGCTCTGACGTCCCACCTGCCTCATGGATTCACAACAGACATCCTCTGACAGAGAGGCTCGCTACCTCCCAGGACAGTGCTGACATGTCCCAACTCTCACCCGAGTCAAACACTCCCCATCTTCGGCAGGCATCCATCCACCTCAAGCAGAGACACAGATCCTCCGCATTCTGGACTCACTGAAGGTCGTTGCCAGTCACAGAGCAGGTCTGCAGGGCCCCGTCCCACAGAGTGCTACTGCAGGGAGGCTGCTGCAGACCATCGGGTGCTGGGAGAAGGCAGCCTGGACCACTGACTGGGTCCCTCTTCCCCTGAAAAGCAGCGGAGCATCTCTTTGCCACATCCCAGACTTCTCCGGCAGGGGAGGGGATGGTCCTAGCACCCAGACACCCTACATAACTGGAGCATCCAAAACCCCATCCAGAAGCCCCATTGGCTTGTTGCTATTTGTCTCCAGAGCGGTGTTTCATCCAGCCCTTTCAAAGAAAGGAACACACCCCTACACAGAAAGGATCCTCCATGACATGCCCTTGCCCAAGTAGCTGTGCTGCTATGTAATGGCTCCCCAGCCTGCCCTCAGCTGTCTCTGTGCAGAAGAGGCATGATGGGTGCACGATGATGGAGCCAGCACGTTGGGTTCAGGGAGAGATTTATCTCAGCCCCTGCTCTTGTGAATGGGCTCACTTGCTTGCAAGCACACTGAGCAGCGAGCACAGACCGGCCGGGTTTGCCTCTGCAGAAAGGCACGCAGGAGAGACAGCAACCCCAGCAGATTCCTGCAGCACTGCGTGGCTGCCAGGCAGGCCCTACGCAGCCAGCAATGCCTCCCCAGCCCCACGTCCCCACCTCTACGCGTCCCCTGGGAACGCGGCCCGGAGCACATGGAAGCTAACAATGAAACTCACAAGGCTGCTAAGGGCCCCAGATATGGGGCCAGAGCAGCCGTGAGGCTGTTTCCTTCCTGTCCCTTCCACAGGGAGCAAACACAACAGCAGCGGGAAGGAACAGGACAGGTCCCTCACCCAGCAGCTCTCCTTGTCCCACTGCACCCAAACGGCCCCCAGCCCAGGCAGGAGGTAGTACAGGGACAGGTGCAGGCCCCCTTCCCCTTGGGGCCACCAGGCCAGAGCAGAGAGCTTTGGGGAGAGGTGGCAGCCAGAGGCTCTCGGGAGCCTGTCACATCAGGGCAGCCAGACAAGGGAGTGGGCTGTGGTCCAGGCTGGATGAAGCCCACAGTTCTGCAGACCCACAGACACTGAGCGGTGATGCTCTGGAGTGGTCACCGAAGGGTCTCTCCACAGGATCAGGCCATGCTAAGCAGCGGGACAGTGATTCTGAGTGTCTGGAGCCTGCCCTGCGCGTGTAGCTGTCACTCCTGCCCTGAACTGCAGGCACAGCTCCATCACGGGCAAGAGGGGCCAGCAGAACAGGGTATCTGCTGCCCAAGAGGGCTCTCCCCCTGGGGCTTCCTCCATCAGGACACACCACCTCCCCCAACTCGTGTTCTCAGCCATCTAGTCCTCATCGATCCAGGATTAAAGACATAATTACCGAGAGGCAGTGCCAGGTCCAGAGAGGTTAGCAAGCACTGTCCCCAGCTCTCCCCGCAGACACAGGCCAGCGCCGTCCAGGCTGGAGTGCAGCCGTTCCCTTACAGCTGGCCCCCACACAAACCTCAAACAGCCACTCAGCCTTACGCCCTCCCAGCCATGCACAATCTGCCCTAAACCCCTCTGTGGCTCACACCCCAGCATTTTGGGACAGGGGCTTCCTGGGCACCGCACAGCCCCTCGCCGCCTCCCGATGCCAGCTCGGGGCACTGGCCTTCTTCAGAAGAAGGGGAGGGGAGGGGATCCTCAGCTACACAGCCCGATCCTCCAGCCAGCAAGCTGCTTGTGACAGCTGGAAGCCAAGTATGCCGGATCCCGCAAGGATGGAATTCCAGGGATCGCTTTGCACCCATTCCCCCCTCCTTCTCCCCAGCCTCTGAAGATACAACTACAGAGCATTTTTCCAAAGCCAGACCCTGACCATCTTTGAGGATGGCTGCATGAAAGCCTTTTCATCACGAGAGAGGCACTTGCTGACACACCCGTTACTTAAAAACCCCAGCAAGCCAAAAATATTTCAGCTGGCTCTGTTCAGGGCAAAACAAAAACCTTAAGACAAAACACATCCCAGAGCAGCTCCTGCCCCAGGGCAGAAGCAGCACCAGAGCATTTCCCCTGTGGCTAACAGCAAGAGGGGACCCCCAGGGACCAACGCAGCTACGCAGAAAGCTTTACATCCAAATCCCTCTGGCCTTACCTCATCTCCCAACTTGTGGCACCATCATAACCCTGTGCCCAGAGGTTCCAAGGCCAGAGCAGGCCCACCGGTGAGACACCCAGCACAGGGTGCCTTCAGAGAAGGGCACCCTTACTAGCAGAGGGGCAGCCAGGAGCCGATCCACATGCACAGAGCTTCCCTCCACCGTCATCTTTCCAGCTGAACTAAAGGCTTAGCAGTAGCCAGAAAGACCCCTCAAACCTTGACCAAGCCCTCCAGAGCTCTGCCACTGGGTCAGCTTTGACACAGCACGTATTTCCAAAACTCCTTGCCCCTGTTTCCTGGGGGATTACTTTCACCCAGAACAAATCCTTTGCAATTCCAAGGGCCAAACACCAGTCATACCCACCTAGAGTTCACCTGCACCTTCCTCTGCTGGAGAATGGAGTTCAAGTCTTGAAGGCTCCCCACCAGGAATGCTTCCCTGTCAGCCACGGAAAGACTAAGCCCGGGGCCCAAACCGAGCCTGCAGATAGGGAATTGTACACCACAGGCCAGGGAAAACAGACAAGATCCAGCAGGTAAGACACAGGCAGGAGGCTTGATGGGCAGCACCTGCTGCAGCAGAAGGGCATCTCCAGGACACAGCCCACTGCTCAGGTCTTTCCAAAGACCTGCTCTAGCCCTGCTCCATGCCCCAAGTCCCTAGAGAGCTATCACCAAATGGTCCTGGGATCCCTGGAGCTAAGGCCACCCCCTCAGCATGGAAGATTTTGGGCAAAGTTCAACCCAAATGCCTACAAAGCCAGAAGCCATCTCTGCCACACCAACCCTACCCCAGCTGCTTGCCAAGAGACACACCAGGCACTCCTTCCCTCCCACCAGTCCTCTGCCACCGCAGAGGGGGGCACAGAGTCACTTTGGCTCCAACTGCCACTCTCCCCGCAGCTCTACCGCTTCCTGGGCACCTGTCAAGCATGCAGCACGCTTTGTCACCATGGCCAGACACCCCTTGCAGCCTCCCCGCTGCTGCAAGGCATGAGCAAAGCAGCCTTTCTCCTCTGGCTTGTCACCACCAGCCAGGATTCAAGCCAGGAGGGACCCAGCCCCTCACCTGGCTAAGCCCCTACAAGGACAGCAGAGGCTCCAGGGTCCCAGACCAGACCCACCTTCCAGGCAGACAAGGAGCCATGTGCTGCCTGAGGAACCTGCTCCTGCTCCACCACAGTCCCCAGCAAGGAATATGGCAACATCACTCAAATAATTTGCCTTGCCCTATCAATCTGAGGGACTCTGAGGAGAGCCAGCTGGCTGCCTGCCCTCCAGAAGTGAACATCAACAGCTCTCAGCACCAGACCCCTTGTCCTCGAGAGAGGAGGAAGCAACAAATTCTCCTGGTTCCAGCTGCCTAGGATGTTCCTGATGCACTTAGGAAAAACAGAAACCCCATCAATAATTCAAGCCCGCAACTGTCCCGAGCGCTTGCAGTGCATTACAGTTGCTTGCTCTGCACAGGTTCACAGCCCTGCTAATTCACCACAAGCTACTGGTCAGTCTCAATTAGCTAAAAAATAAATGAGCCAACATCTTTGGCATGTTTCCACCCTCCCGAGTGCAGGGTCCAGGCTCACACATCAGTCCTTAGGCCTCAGCCTACCCTAGGCAGCAAGCACTAACACAAGCCAAGGCACAGCGAGCTGGCAGGGTATCGGGCAGAGAGCCCACAGGCCCCAGCTCATCCCTGCCTCACCGCTCCTGCACCGAGTTCAGGGAGCACAGGGGAAGCAGGGCAGCAGCTCCCACATCCCAGCGCGGGAGATGGGGCTGTGGCCACAGCCGCTTCTCCTCCCACCCCAGAGGCACAGCTGACGCTGCCAGCTTCCACCGCAGACCCACACATCCTCACTCCCAGGCCGGGCGGGCAGGCCACCTCGCTCCCGCTCACCGGCCTGCTCTGCCCGCACCACACCAGGGCCCGCTCCAGGTGAGAGGCTCCCCGCCACCGCCTCGGCCCCACCCGGAAGGAAAGGCTGTCCCCAGAGGAAGGCTATGGAGCAGGGGCACAACGGGATCCGGACAGGGTGGAGGGGTGCTCCGGGGGGCAGTTGGACACCACCTTGGGCTCCCCACCCAGCTCAGCCCCAGCTCTCCGGGGGCAGCCGTGCCCAGGGCGCCTGGCCAGGCAGGCCCGGGAGCAGCCGCCTCCACCTGCCACGCCTGACCGGTTGGACCAGCAGCAGCACTGCCGCTGCACCAGGGATTAAGGGCACAGCCCCACCAGGGAAGCCTCCCTCCACGGGGGCAGGGACCCTCCAAGAGGGCCGGTGCCTGTGGGGATGCACACCAGGACACACACTACACCCCGCACAGCAGCAGGCTGCAGCCAGTGAGTCCGATATGGAGGCAGCAATAAGGGCAGGGTACGGCCACGCTGCCAGCTAGAGTGGAGGAGCAGGCCTCTCACTTCCCCCAGCAAGGGCAGGGGGCCCAGGAGTGCCCAACACTGACCAGGGCCCAGGGACAGGACAGGACATGGCAGGGGGTGTGAACCACAGCGGGTGACCCGCTGGGGAAGGGATCTGTCCCTGTCCCAGCTGTGGTCACCACGTCGGTGCGGTTCGCCGCCCCAGCGGGACTGGGAGGGAGAGGCAGCAGCATGGGGTCAACCACAGCAAGCGAGGCTCGTGCAACCCGGCTGCGGGGCAGCTGTCCTCAGGGCATGCGAGGGGGCCCACTCGGTTTCCTCCTGAGCACAGCAGGGACGCAGGCCGGGAGGAGCTCCTTCCCTCTGGCTGGGCCACAGCGAGACGTCCAGGGGGGCCAAGAAAGCTGCGACCCTCTGCACCAGCGTCAGCCACACCACCAACTGAGGGGAGCAGTCAGCAGCACGATGAGTGGACGGCAGACCAAGCTTCCCCCCCGCGCCTTTGAGGATGAGAGGACAAGCAGATGGCAGCCAAGGCGCCCAGCTCCCAGTGGACACCATCCACCCGCATTCCCCAGGCCAGAGCCTTCTACCAGCAACACTGCTCTGCATCCCGCCGCCCCCGGAACGACCCAGCAGCCCCACTCTGGCAACCCCAGGACACCGCTGCGTGGGTCCCCCCACCCCGGGGACAGCAGCGAGGCGCCTGCCACCCCGCGCACCAAGCAGGCAGCAGCCCCGCAGCCCGCAGCCCCGGGCGCAGGCGATTCACATGCCGGGAGCCCTCTGGCAGCACAAAGGCAGCTCTCTCCGCTCTGTGGGAATGCGCCGCAGAGCGCTCAGCAGGACAAAGGGATTTCACAGCGCAGCCCAGCCGGCCTCCCCGGCGCTCCCGCTTCCTGCCCCGGGAGCGCCAGGCCTCAGGGGCGCAGCAGCAAACAAACACCCAGCGCCGGATTCCGGGAACCGGGCCAGAGCATTCCCAGGGCAGGCTATGCTCGGCAGCCAGCAGGTCCCAGGCCCCGTGGGGGAATGGCAGCAGCCCCCCGGCTCCGCTATGCTGGCCCAGGGAGCAGCAGGATGGCAGGGCAGTCCTTGGCCCCTCGCCATGCCCAAGGAACAGCAGCCACCTTGGTGGGGGACATGAGAAGCCCCCACACTCAGGCTCGGCTGGCCCCCAGTGCCGTGCTGAAGGTCAGTGCTGCCCCCCGGCCCCAGCAGCTGCCCTGCCTTGCACCCATTGCTCCCCCACCCAGCTGAACTCTCCCATTGGGCTGCCTCTCCCGCAGAGAAAACAAACACCAGCCCGGCTTGCAGAGATAAGCGCTGTGCCAGCAGCGCCCAGGGAGCAAAGTCCCCCTCTGTTAAATCCGTTGCTGCAGAATCACGGGAGCTGCCTCTCCCCAAGCCCGGGCAGCAGGACAAGGGCACAGCAGATGGGGTGAAGCTGCTCTTGCACCCCGTCCCAGGGGAGATCTAGCTCCTCAAGGGCTTGCACCTGCTGCTGGCTGCCCCCAAGCAGAGAGGCCACAGCCCAGTGGCCAGCATTCCCAGTAGGATTAAGGGAAGCCACCCTCCATCAGGCCATGGGCACGAGCGCCCACAGCTAGCCGCCGCCCCGAATGGCCCCTGCCAGCAGAGCCCAGGATGCAGGATGGCCAGAGGACTCAGTGCTAGCCTGGCACCCGGACACATGGATCAGGCCCCCTTCCCCACCACAGAGTCTTTGTCCCCCCCTTCCCAGGGAAGCCACCTGAGGTCACTTCCTCTCCCGACACCTGCAGCCAGGCTGGGCCCCAGGGCCCAGCCCCAGCTCAGCTCCAGCTGCTCCACTCCGATCAGTGCACAGGGACTGGCAGTGTAGTGGAGTCACACCACCAGCAGCAGGGGCATGGCACTGCTGGACTCGTCCAAAGAGTGCCCAGCCCAGGAGGCCAGCCCACATTGCCTGCCTTCCCTGCGAGAAGTGCTCCAGTCACCCAGGAACCACAACCAGGAACATGGAGAACGGTAGAAGCCGAGGGCCCCCCAGCCTCCCCAGCAACCCCCTGTGGAGTCTCTCTGCCTGCCCTGCCCCGGTGAGACCAGGGCACCCAGAGACAGACAGTGCCCCCTTCCCCCTGCCAGAGAAGCCACACACTTAGCCCCTCCCCGGGCTTAGCAAGCAGGCCAGTGGTGATGAAGTAGTGTTGGGTGTGGGGGTGACAAGGAGGAAATTGCCAAGATTCAGCCAAGCCACACTTGTGGGGGCAGCCTGAAGGAGCTGCCCAGGAGAAGTGGAACCCCTTGGCCTCCCCATACTCCCGCGGCAGGCAGAGCAGGCAATGGGCTGAGTCACAGTGCAAATCACCTTGGGGCCGGGCTGAAAATCCCAGCTACATTTGGCATGACCTCATCAGGTGCCCTGCTCTCTAATTGCATGCGTGTGTCTGCACTCAGAGAGGACTTCGAGGGCCCTGCCAAGAGTAGTAATGAATGGGTGAAGGAGAGCCACGGGAGAAGCACCAGGGAAGAGCCAGGGGCTGAGTCACGGCTGGGGATGGGGAGGGGGCTGCTGCCCTGCCAATGGGCTAGGGCAGGGCAATGGCAAGACCCCCATGGAGCTCCGAGTGCCCTCAGCGCCCACGGCCAGGCAAGTGGCACACACAGGCTGGCACAAGCCAGCACTCATGAAGCAACAAAGGACAAACAAGGCTGCAGGCCAGGCCATGCTCAGAGGGACAGCAGGACTGTGTCCCGTCCCAGTCCCCTGCCCAAACTGTTTGCCAGTGCCACACCTGGCTACTGCTCCCCCAATCCTTCCCAGGCTCCTGCGCGAGCTGAAGGGAAGGAAACCTGCGTTTCCTGGTCAGACAGGAGATGACATAGTGACTTCCCTTTCCTGTAAGCTTCTAAACACAACGTCCTGCCAAGGGCCGTTCCCCACCACCCCCAGCCCACACACAGAGGCTCTGGAAGCAGGCTGGGAAGGCCAAGCATGGGCACCACCACACCAGCCTCGTCACAGTCCACCCAGGAGAGCAGATCTGCAGACAGCTTGCTGGAAGCATCCTGCCCCCAGGGAACACACACAAGGGCTCCTCTTTCATGGTGGCATCACATGCCTGTCCGTGGCTGGGACTATCCTACAAGCAGAGAGTGGAAGACACTGTTCTCCAACCCTCAAGGACACGGCTGTGCCTACCGTGCCCTAGAGACAGACTTGTTACCCACAGAACCGAGGCAGCACTAACACCATAACTCCAGCATGGCGTCTGCTCCCAAAGACCACAAGCGAGCGCGCTCTGCCACTCCCCAGCCTCCCGTCACACACTTCGTCTGCTTGTTTGCACAACTCCACCGGCCAACAGGCACAGACAAACAGGGCCGTCTGACACTTTGTGGTGTTCCCAAGGCTGCTGGAGCAGCACAGGGACATCCCTGGGAAGCCCCCCACCCTCACGGCCTACGACTGCTACCACTACTTGGCCCCACAGGCCCATCCACCTGCCTGTCCCAGGGCAGCTGCTCTCGCTACTGAAGGAAGCAGAATAGAGAGGGGAAGTGGTTTTCCACTCAAGCCCAATGCTGGAGACAGACACAGGGCAGAGATCAAGGGAGAGCAGGTTTCCCCATTTGCCACACCAGCACGTTCTGCAGGGGAGCTGTAGGACCCTGGGAGCTCCCTCCTGCAGGTAAACACAGAGTAAAGAGAAGCAGAGAGGAAGGAGGGTTACAAAGCCAGCCTGGAGCAGCCAGCCTCTCCACATCAGAGGGGATTTCTCCCAGAAGCACCCCAGGCTGTCCTCCTCCTCCTCCAGCAGACCCCAGTTCGCAGGAGGTGGGATGACATCTCCCCCCCGGAGCGAGTCAGCCTGCCCGCAGCCAGAGCCAGGCATGGCAAGCAGAGCTGCATGCAGCAACACGCTCACAAGAATGTATTACTCCACTGGGCAAGGGGCCTGCCAGCAGCATGCAAACACGACCGGTGACCCACCCTTCCAGGTCGGAAAAACTCGTCTTTGCAGTCTGACACACTCCCTCCCACCCATGGCAGCTACCCACGTGCACAGGCTGCCCAGCGCCATCTCCCCTTTCCTACTGGGCCAGCAGAGGAGCTGGGAGCATCAGCGAGGAAGCAGCTGAGAGATCTGGGAGCTCTCCTCAATAAAGACCAGCTCGAGCACCACACGGGATATGGGCAAGAGGAAAACACGTTGGCTGAGGACAGCAAGACGCCTTCTTCCTCCTGGCCAGGGTGGAACCAGTTCTCCGTGTTCACCTACTCTGAGGGTACCCAACTCCCTCACTGGGCCACCTCGCCCCTGGGGAACCCGTCCCCCTGACCCCAGCAATCACTCTTCTACCCCAGAGGTGCTTCTGCAGCTGCAAAAGCCACGCAAGGTTGGAGCAGCTCCTCTGGCTGCCAGCCACCCCAGCACAGTGCAGGCAGCCCTCCTCATGCTGCCAGCTCCTGAGGAGGCAGAAGCAGGTAAGGCTCACGCTGCTTCCAGGTCCGGCACGCCCAGGAGCGGCCAGCAGCAGGAAGCTGGTGAACTTTGAGCAGTGTTCCCGGCAATGGGGCCAACGCCCAGAGGAGCAGGAGCAGTCAGGACTGGGATGGAGGCACAGAACAGCTCCTGCCCTCGCACGCACCCAACACCGCTGCCACCAAAGCCAGCCACCCAGGGATGCCCTCGTACCAGCCCTGGAGCTGCAGGTTTTAAAAAGGGCTCCCAGAACTGCACCAGCACCTCGGCCAGGCTACAGGAGAGTTGTTCCCAGGGCTCACTCCCCTACCCCAACCTGCCCAGACCCCTCCCTGCATGGGCTGGAAGGCCAGTCACTCCTAGCCTGGACAAGCACCCCAAGACTTTCTCCTACACATTGTACACCCACTGACACCCCAGCAGCACCTCACAGCCTCAGAGACCCCCCCAACTTCCAACACACCAAAAGGCCAGGGCTGTGGTTTTGCAAAAGAAATCCTGCTCTCCTATCAGCACAAACATCTGGGCAACAAACTTTTAAAATTAAACACACAGGCAAGGTGTTCAGGCTGGGTCAGGTCCCCAGGCCCACACTGGCACAAGCATTTCTGCAGTGGGCGCAGGCTCTGCAGCACAAAGTCACCATGGACCTGCAGCACAATGTTAGGGACACAGGGACAAGCTCCCCAGCTTCCATCACCCCTCTGTCACTGCCCCCTTGCAGAGACACTTATCTCCCTGACTGTCCATCCCCACCTCATTCCAAGGCCCATGCACACCAGGCGTCCCTTGACCAGCCTCCGACCTCCAGCTGCTCGCTGCTCTGGGCTGCAGGAAGCAGATGGAAACAGAGGCAACGGGTGCTTGGGTTAAGGGTTCGCCCATCCTGGCATCAGGCCTGGCAGCCTGTGCTCCTTCATCACCAGTTTGCCCTCCATCCAGCAGCCACCCGTCTCTCCTCTCTGCACTGTGCTGTCTTCATCTGGGCCACAACACGGAAGCAGAACACCTCACAAGGAAAACTCTGGCTTCATCTGCAGGGAAGTGGGGAGAGGGGGCAGAACCACAGGAGGATCACATGGCACCCACTGCACCCCGACATCTGCTCGACAGGGAACATCACAACACATTAACCCCGGGTCAGCCCCTGCCGCAGCAGCCACCAGACAGGGCATGCACAGGGACAGGCATATGTGGGCTGGAGCAGCAGTGGGCAGCAGCACCAGCAGCATTCCCAGGGGGAAGGTGATTAGCAACAAGCACAAGACAGGCAGGAGGCTGGACAGACTCATCAGCCTGCTGCTGGGAGTTTCCACTACAAGAACTGGCTCCAAGCAACAGTTTTACCCCCAGACAGCCTCCTCGGAAGGCAAGAAGCAAAGAGAAGGTTGTAGACACCTTGGGCAACTCAAGGACTTTGGTCGAGAGCCTGTAAATCCAGCCCCCTTCCAACAGCCTTGCACCGAGACACATTCCTGCACTCTGTGCCCAGAGGACAACCTCCTCCACTGGCCAAGCCCCATGTCACACGTGGAGGAGCCTCCTGAATCACCCAAGAGGCTTGGGTTTTGTCACCGCATCCAGGCAACACCTGTTGCCTTTTATGGACCCAAACCAGCTCTGCAGTTCTGCTGCTCACTATCAGCAAGGCAAGGGTGGGGGAAAACAACCACACTGCAGACACCCATGTTTTCAGAGTCAGAAGGAGAGCTCTGTACTTCCCTGGAGACAGTACCACCGCAGTCTGGGGAAAGGGCTCCATCCTCGCCAGCAGTAAATGAGACACTGTTACAAGCAGTTGTTGGGAAGAGAAACCAAGAGATTTAACCAGCACTCTCCTCCCTAAGATCACAGACACTAGTAAGGTATTTTGCAAACAGCCTTCCAGGCATGGTCCAAGCTACGCTATTACCTTCTGGGTGTCCTAAAGCCATCCCCAGCACAGATACAGTGGACCAAGGTCTTATCTCCATGCCACAGGCTGGAGGAGAGAAGAGATGAGAGGCATCCAGGGACAGAGACACCAGCTGCGCAGTCTGCACTGGACCATTCATCCGACTCCCAGCCCATCTTCAGGGAAAGGACGGCCCCAAGGGCAGACCACAAAGATCAGGGCCTGACCTCCAAGTTGGAAGCGAGGAGGCTCACCCCTCCGCAGCAGCCCAGCACACTCCACTAAGCAAGCACTTTCATCCTCCCACCCCTTCCAGGAAGGCTCCGTCCAAGATTCCAGCAAATGCTGCACATTGCGAAGGACAGTTGCTTGCATGCAACAGAGTCCCGTCCAAGTTCAGTCAAGTGGAAGGAGATGAGCTTTCTAAAAACTGCCTTATTGTTTTCCGTTTAAAGCGCACAAGTAAACACCAACAGGTACAAGAACCTGCCTCAAGAAAGCACCGGAAGCAGGACGGAACCAGCAAGGTAGCTGTGCGGAAGACTAACGATTCCCCTGCTCGGACTCTTCCCAGCACACGGCTTTCCACAGACCTGGGGGACGCTGCCTGCTCCCCCCACAGGAGCCCCAGCAGGCTCTGCAGATCTGTCATGCACAGCAACGTGTGCTGTGGGTACCGGAGACGGGAGTCTATGAGCCGCCAACCAGTTGCTCACCCTCAGCTCTGTGCACCCAGAATAGCTGCTCAGAGGAGGAAGAGCAAGGCACAGAAATGGAAGTTTCAAACAAAGCTGTGACCACTGACCACGGGATTCCCAGTACACCTGGATCCTGGAGGTGCTGAGCTCTCCCTACTCAGCCAAGGAGAAGTCCGTTCTCAATCCCACACCAACAACTGGGCAGCCAAGCCCAAGGGCACCAGCACAGGGGGACGTCAGGCAGAACTGCAGGCAGCTGTAGTTGGATAGCATCAGGACACTCCACACGCGCCCAGATGTTCCCCTCGGACGGGCAGAAGCCTGTGCAGGTCTGGGTGTCACAGTCCTGCGACAGGGGCCTCCAGCCCTGCCACAGGTTCCCCGCTGCAGGAGGGACAGCCCAGGCCTCCCCCCTAACCCCCCACAGCCACTGGCTCCAGGGAAGAGCCCGGCCACCAAGCACTGGCCAGCGAGGGAGGCACTCCCAGGAGATCCACCCTTCTCGACGACAATCAGAGGAAGCTTTGTCATCCAGGCTCCCTCACCCAAAGCTCAGGGGCACAACAGAGGTGCCCCACATCCCTCCTGCGAGGTGGGCCAGCCCGCCTGAGCCTCGCAGACACCCTCATGACAGAGCCACCCAAACTTCCAAGCATTTACCCCAAGCAAAGTCTCTCCTCCATGCTGCTCCCAGGAGGGATGGCAGCACCGGGTTGCACAAGGCAGCGCCGCAGGTCACCGGCTCCTCCCGGGAACGGCGCAGGGCAGCGGGCAGAGGCAGCCGGCTGCTACGTGACAGAGGGGCCCAGGGGAGCGGGACTGAACAGCCGCGCGGGCCCAGCCCCGCAGCCCGGCCGCAGCAGGGTCGCGCCTCCGGGAAGCGTTCCAGTGCCGCGGGCGGGCCGCGGGGCGGGCGGAGGGGGCTGCCGGGCCGGTTCCAAGCTCGAAGCCGCGCCGCGAAGGAGACCCCACCGCTGCAGCCGCGCACCTGACCCTCCCGGGCACGCCAGCCACCCCCACCACCAGAACAAAGGCGCAGGCGAACGAGGCACCGCGGGACGAGCCCGCCCGCAGCCGGGCAGAGGCGAGTCCGGGCGGCTGGGAGAGGACCACGCCGGGAGGCAGAGCCGGAGACCCAGGCCGTGCCCCGGCAGAGTCCCCACGGCGGGGCTGAGCGCCGGCCCCCCCCACCCCCGGCACAAAGGGAGCGGGGAGCCCTGCCGGCGCCGGCCGCGGGAAGCTGGCACACGGGCTGCCTTTGTTCCAGCGGAGGCGGCGGCGGGCCGGCACCGGG
>Ga0065711_1035530_pt1 | contig 22179 bp, 12 predicted proteins | sample Hoacrofraction12_FD_59098 | JGI IMG/M metagenome (GOLD analysis project Ga0065711, IMG submission 59098) | Hoatzin crop microbial communities from Cojedes, Venezuela - Epithelial fraction 12 v2 (version 2) | ecosystem: Host-associated > Birds > Digestive system > Esophagus > Crop | place... | reverse complement strand
GTAGCTCTTCATCCTTCTTGAACTGGGGAGCCCAGAACTGGACACAGTACTCCAGATGAGGCCTCACCAGGGTAGTGTAGAGGGGAAGGAGAACCTCCCTCGTCCTGCTGGCCACACTCTTCTTGATGCAAAGTTACAGCTTTAAAAGACGAATTGAGCTTTCAGATTGAGCAAAGTAACTTTTCTGTCAGTAACTGCCAAGGGTTAGGGACAAATACATGTGATAAATATTAAGGTTCTGCATAACCCATTTATTTTCATAAATAATTTGGAAGACACAAGTTAATAGGAAGAAACAGATGGATGTTATAGCAGTTGCCAGACATCCAAGAAGCCCCTGTGTGTGAAGAAGCAGTGCTCTTGTTTGCACTTGTTTGTTTTCACACTATACTCTTTATATAAGAGGGATTGGTTCTTGTGCTTGGAAGCATCACTGTGGCATATGAATAAGTCCTGCAATAAAGACGTTCATACTGAGTCAAAGAACAGAAAAGTAGAAGGCTCTGAACAGCTTTTTGACTGGTAAAACTTAAAACATTTTACAAAGAAGATAGTGTATAGATTAACATAGTAATATACTAAATTACTGTTTAGTATTTACATCTGGCATATGTATGTATGTAGTTAATGACTAACTTTATTATATATGAAATACTTTATGTGTATATTTATAAATATGTCATACAGGAAAAATTGGTAAGACTCTCAGTCATGTCTATCAAACACAGAGAAGCTGTGGATGCCCCTCCCTGGCTGTGTTCAAGGCCAGGCTGGATGAGGCTTTGAGCAACCTGGTCTAGTGGAAGGTGTCTCTGCCCATGGCAGGGGGCTTGGAACTAGATGATCTTTAAGGTCCCTTCCAACCAAAACCATTCTATGATTCTATGTTATATATAAATCTGTTTCTTACACGGAAATAAATTCTGAGTGAACGTGCAATGGGAGAGTGGGACTAATGAGACCCAAGGAAGCTTGTAAGAAGGGCTAAAAATAACTCACGGCAAGTACACCCGAAAAAAAAAAGACATTGTAAAAAAAAATAATTCCAAATTTTTTTTACAAATGTATTTTTTCATTCTTTTAAATGTAAATATTCCAACTATTACAGGAACCTACATCTCTCCTACTCAAAAGTGTATGAATCAAAATCAACATTTAAATCTCGTAACAAATCATAAATCATTTCAACATATAAAACATATTACCCACAACAACACAGAATTAGTATTACGCACTTTTTTCGTACAGTCATAGAACTTAAGTGGCAGAAAAGATACTTTTTAGTTTAAAAGTAAACAAAGTTACATTTAAGAAAGTCTTAAGACCCTGGAAAAATGGATTCACATGAAGAACATTGGCATGTGTTAATCCAAGCAATGGAAGCTGGTAAGTTCATTTGCCAATTAAAATGAATGTTGTTTCTGCTCTTTTGACTAGTTTTGAGCTAAAATAATCTAAGCTCCTTCAAGTGTATACCAAGGTATTTGATTATGATGTGTGGTGATTCAGATAGTATCAAGCATAGCTTTAAAAGGTTGTTTTCTTGCTTTCATTTACTTTGGCCAACACAACTATGCAGATGACCTATACATCTACTCTTTACAGCATAAATAAGGTATTACAAGTATATTTTTAAAACATTTAAAAGATATTCTGATACTATGCTCCACAATTTTTTTTTTCTTGCATTTCACTTTTTTAAGATGCTTGGAACTAAATCTAGTAAATGTAATGCTTTGTTTTATAAATATATATGCTCCTAGAGAATTCAATGGTATCTCACCGCTAAAACAAATAACTGAATAAAAGCAATAGCTTGTGATCTTTGTTCTCTGATGAAAGTTCTGTAAGCATTTTCTGTAAGTTGAAACTTTTGGAATTTCAACACTATTTTCAAAACAATATTAAAACTCACATGTTTCCAGTCAATTAAAAAAAAAAGCGTGGTGGGGAGGGGAAGGGGGATGTTGTTATTAGGTAACATCCAGGCAGCATAGTAACAGACAGTAATGTTGCAGTTTAACTCATTTTAAGTTTCAGCTAGATAAATGATGCTTTTCGTTTGGTACATTTAAGTGGTGCTTTAGGGAGTAAAATGTAGATTAAAATGATGAATGCTGCATGCAGTACTCTGTGAAAAGAATATGGTAATGCTTCAACAGCTCAGGTCCTCTTTTCCAACAAATTTTAAATAATAAGATAAAACAAACATAGCCCTGTACAAGACTAAATACTTTGCTCTGGAGCTTTCATTTTCTAATATTTAATAAAAAAAGAAAGTTTGCACAGACAGCTGTTTGCACAGAATGTATATTGGAATAGTTTCATTATGCATGTCTAATGCAATATGTGGTGTTTTCTCCTTTTAATGATATATTTACATGGCTATTATTTCAAAAAGCTAACTGGAATAGGCATAGTTAGTTCATTAAGTTGCAGGCACTAAAAGGTCTATGCAGCAATGTATATAATACAAGTCTCAGCAGTTTTTAGATTATCTCAGATAACGAGTTGAGGTTTCTCAGTATTTATAATAACTTAAAATAATGCATCGTACAGACTAAAATGTTGACAAGATACAGCTATTGAGCTCTGAAGGAATGAAGAGATAAAAGTGGAACTGAACAGGGCACATTGCTGTTCTAATCAAAACACAAAAAAACCCAGAATAATATTTCATTTTATGCCATTTCATTCTTATTATTTATATTAGTCATTGCATTTGGTCTGTCATATGAAACCTATTAAAGTAGTAAATATCAACATGAAAAAGAAAGTGAAAAAGAACAGCAATTAAATTTAGACAGCCAAAAGAAAAGACTCTAAGAAAAAATTACTTGTGTTTGTTATTAATACCTCCCATTCTGTTCACCAAGAATAGTAGAATTATTTTCTAATTCAGGTGAATTTTTTGGCTCTCATATTCTTGACTTCTGTAAATGCTATAGTCTGTAGTTATTAAAAAAATTACCCTTCACTTTATTCAAGAAGTGTCCAATTCTTGGATCATGACTTGATCTTGCACGCTATGACCTTCTTCCTTTAATCAACTATTAAATATATCTTTTTGTTTCAGAGTTAGGATAGAAGGAAAACACAATGCTGAACATTGAAACAAGTTTGTCCATATGAGGCTGAAATTTTGTGCTTCCTGTTTGATATAAGTTGCTATTTATTTAAACTTCCTTGAAAACAAAATGATGTGATATAGCTACAGCAACATTTCAGATTAGGATAAAATAATTATCCAACTCTTCATCCAAATTAGTTGAAGAAAAGCAAGTGGGTTCATGTTTTAGCATCCTGCTCTTTACTTCCAGTCACTTTCATAATACCATCCTTAAATGGTATTTCTTTATTGTGAAGAGTGCAGGTGTATACTCATAGGTTTTTAAAATTGTTTTCTCTGCTTTCCAGGATTTCTCCAGGAGAAGATAATTGTATATCCTTGGTTTGACTAGTTGTTAAATAGATTGCTGATATACTTTTATGAAAAGGGAGATCAGAATCCCAAGCTGGGAAAACTGAAGCCTTAGGATAATAATTACAAACAGTGGTCCATATAGTATCAGGACAATGATATCTGTCAATGTCTCTCAAAGGTCTGATCTGGATTTATATCACAGCAGAAAAATTAAGTGAAATAAGAATCAGACCCTGTATATTGGCAAAAAAAAGTACTGCAATTTCTAGTGTTGATAAGAGCATCTTGCCATCTCCTTCATGTTACTCACAGCCTCATTCTCTGTGATGCTTGTAGAAGAGGAAGGTTAGTTGTAAAATATAACTAGGAGGTCAGTTAGGTCAGCAGTGTCAGACTCAAGGGTTCACAGTACTTCAGAAAAATGCAAAACTAGCCCTGACATAACTGTGGAACATGCACACATCTACATAGCCATGTCAAATGACATGGGAGTATGTGTCCTTCTGTGGGTGCTTGTGCTAAGACTTTCCACCATATACCACCCTGAGAAAGCTTGACAGAAGAAATGAGGCCAGTTAAGCAAGAGCAAAGCCCAACAGGAAGCAAGTTTCCCTTTGTAAGGAGATATAGGCCTCTGCTTTGCCAGTTGTTTTAGGTGCCAGAAGACCCCAAGAACACTTTTCATATCAGCCACCACCATTAAATGTCAGTTAAATTCCGGATACGCTTCTATTATCCTGACTCATGTAGGCTTTTCCACTGATGTGTAATTCCTGTAACTTATTTGTGAGCAAATTAACAAAATTACAGTTCTATGTCTTCACCAGCTATTTTTGAAATGTTTTGTTGTTGCTTACCTCCAGGAAGTGGTGTAAGTTTACATACAGAGTATTTTCAGTTCTAAAGGAAACTACATACTACTTTTAGACGAGCAAGACTGCAATATAGGTTTCCTTGTTTATATTTGCTGCCACCAGATGTCACTGTGTAGATGCATAACTGATCACCCTTTTTCCGTTTTGTAGCTTTTTTTCCCATTTGATTTAATCAAGTACAATTTCCGAAAAGATGAACCAATTAGAAATAAGCATGGTTGGTGTGAAAAAGTTAAGAAAGGTAAGTATGTATTTTAATAGGATATAACAGCCTTTTGATTGTAATACAAATACTCCATAGAATTTTTTTAAGGAGCCTTGCTGTTGTGTTACTGTACTATGCCAACATCAACTATTACTTTTAGCTCTGACAAAAGCAATGTGATTTTTGATCTAAGACAGAAAAGTATTAAATATACTAGTGCTGGCACTTGAAGAGCTTAGGAGGTCCTTGTATATATTCACAGAAGAGCAATGTTTGAAAAGTGATGATGTGATGTTATCTCTGAATATGTAGATAATGACATCTGTGGTTTTTAAAGGCAGTTAACACAGTGAGATGGTTGCCTAAGAGATCTACAGGAAACACTGGTGGATTAGAGCAAATGCTTTTTGGTGAGCAATTAAATGTCCCTGACTAAGTGAGTTGATTAAGCTTTTTTTTTTTTTAAAAAAAAAGAACTTTCTTGATTGTAGCTGACTTCAAAATACTTATCAAATATCTGATATATCTTTATTATACCTATTTTCAAGTGTTTATCAGATACTGAAGCATCTCTGTTGTACTGTAGGAAGGTAACAGCTGTAATTAATGCCTGGAAGCTGAAGTGAGAAAAACTCATAGTAAAGGTCAGGCAGACAGCTTTAACAGGGAGCTGAAGCAGATTTTTCAAAGGAGTTAAGAGATTCTCTAATTGGTCTTAATCAAAGACGGGCACTTTCAGGAAAATACAGTCCCCAAAACATGAAATTTTGTAGAAAATGATCTACAGTGGTGTCAGACTGACCTGTGAAGGGAAAGCATGCTCTAATGAGACATCTGGTCTAGTTTTTTTCCAGTTATACCAGTCAGTCTCATAACAAGTATTATCTCTATCTATAGACTTTGTCTTACCCATGCCTGATACCTCCAGAGCATCATGGCTGCAGTGATAGTACCAGTGAACTAAATGTTTTCACCTTAAACACTAGCAATTTACGGAAAAAAAGGCACAGCTGTTTTATGAGGAGGCAGTCTTAAATTAAAAATTGTGCATACCTTTGGACACATTTTTGTTTTTACATATTTTCATATTTATAATTATTGTCTCTGCTACAAAGTAATGTAACTCTTAAGCTTTATTGTTGAGAATGTGCTTCCAAAAAGGTTAGGAGTTCATTTAACTTGATGCCTGAGTTGAACACCTGCTTTTTATTAACCCTAGTTTTTTAGTAGGAAGCTGATGAAGTTGAGACTCCTCCCTGGAAATTCAGTAAGGTGTGGGGAGTGGGACATAGTATTCACTTGAAGAGTGCACTTTGAGAGGTTAGAAAATCTACTAGTGAACTCACAATTGATAGATTACAGTTGCGGGAGAGAACTGTTTGATGACTTATCAGGAAGAAATACAGAAGATTGGGAATTTGGGTGGGTGATATTGTCCAGTGTCTTTATGGTCACTTTGCATGTAGAGATGATCACAGGAACTGTAAAGACATAGAAACAGCTAAGTTTTTATTATTGGGTCTTATGTACTGAACCCTGCCAGACTTGGTTCCTGGTCTTGTAAAATGGTATGTACCAAATCAATATTAATGTAAAGTAGAGGAAATGTGCAGTGATACCTTAGGTTTACATTCTTTCAACTTCTCTGTATAGGTGAGGCTGGTCTTCTCATTTCCAAGGTCAATGCAAAGAACCCCTTCTTTGGTTACGCTGGCAATAAGAGACACACAGAAAAAAAATTACTCTGTGACGTATTTAAGAAGGGAGATATTTATTTTAATACTGGAGATCTAATGGTTCAAGACGATGAGAATTTTCTTTATTTTTGGGACAGGATTGGAGATACCTTCAGGTATAATCTTTGTTTCTTTTCATATTTCTTCATGTAAAAAAGTGGACATGCAGAATAGAAGAATACTGTTCTATTTGTTTTCAGCCAGAAATGTTCAGTATATCACTATTGTGATGTAGTTTATGATGATCTTGAAGTGAATGATAGGGGCTTAATTTTGTAAAAAAGTGTTCCCATGGAGCTGGATAGCTCCAGAATGTTCTGTAGGAATTACAGCTCTTTGAACAGTCCTGCCAATAAGCACAGTAGCTAGTGATGGTTTTGCTGCAAGCAAGGAACTTGGGTACTGAAGTAGAGAATAATGTATCAGATCGTAAACACTAGTAACAGTTGATACTTTTAGATACATGTCAAAATTTGGAAAACCATTATATCAGATTATGATAAACTTTCATTGTGCTTTATAGTGACAGCTAATATCTAGTGCCATTTGAATTGCAAGTGTTGTCTTCTGGTGATCAGATCAATATCCCAACATGACAAGTGAGCACAAATTTGAGGTGATGTTAGTCTGACGTGAGTGGAGTTCCTGCTAGAGCGTATGTTTTTTAAAGAAGAGTTGTCCATATGTTTTCATGGGATTAAATTATTTTTTCACATGTTTTAGGTGGAAAGGGGAGAATGTTGCAACTACAGAAGTTTCTGATGTGATTGTAATGTTGGACTTCATACAAGAAGCAAACGTGTATGGTGTATCTGTGCCAGGTAAAAGACCTTTAGCTGTATGGTTTTCTTCCCCTAGGTTAGTTGTTAACCCTCATAACTATTTTATTTTGTGTTTTAAAACTGTGTATCACTTCTGGCTGAGTCATCTGTTGTAGATGTAGATAATGAAAATACCACCAGATTATGAATGAGCCAGTGAATCATGCATTTTTATGTGTATGCAGTGATATGTATTTTTGAAAAGTTATTTTTCATGAATTTGTGATAGCTACATAATCTAAATTAAACTTTGAAAATTTATTAAATTCACATCCATAGAAAATCCACATATCCATATGTCAAAATAAAACACCAACAAGATAAGAATTAAAGTAACTCTAAAGGAAAGTACATGAAGACATTCACCTGTCTTTTTCACTTTTCGCTTAGCCTCGTAAACCATCTGTAAACAGACATATTACAAAACCAAGGACAAGATGAAAAAGAAAACCAAGAGAAAAGTAAATAAATTATTAAGAAAGAAAAGACATTAATTTTTGTTGTTGTTGTTAATTTTCATGAGATCATCTGGGCTTGATTCCCATTCATGCTAAGTCTTTTTTTAAAATGTGTACTAGGTCTGGCTGGGATAGAGATAAATTTCTTTATAGGAATCCATGTGCTGCTGTGCTTTGCATTGGTGGCTAAAACAATGTTGATAACTTACCAATGCTTGGCTATCGCTGAACAAATCTTGCGCAGTATCGAGGCTTTCTCCATGCAGCGAGTATGCTGGGGGTGGGTAAGAAGTTGTGAGCAGACATAGATGGGACAGCGGGCCCAAACTGACCAAAGGGATATTCCATATCATGTGATGCCATGCTCAGTAATAAAAGCCTGGGGAAGGGAATAGGGCGAGATGTTTGTGGTTATGGTGCTTGTCTTCCAGAGCAACCACTGCATGTTCTGAGTGAAGCCCCTCCCTGTAGGAAATAGCTGGACATCTGCCTGATGATGAAAAATAGTGAACGACATCCTGGTTATGTTTTGCTTTGCTTGTGCATGCAGCTTTTGCTTTGCCTATTAAACTGCCATTACCTTGATACATGAGTCTTCTTGCTTTCCGTCTATTCCTTTCCCATCCCATGGAAGAAGGGAGTGAGTGAGAAGCTGGCTGGATGTTTGGTTTTTGGCCAGGGTGAACCCACCACAAAATGATAAAAGAGTTTAAAATGTGAAAAAGGTGTCACTTACCTCTAGTTTAAAGCCACACAACAAGAAAGATCAGAATAAAGAAGACTGAAAATCAGACTCAAAAATATGAGAGCTTCTCATTTCCTATACAACATTTACCTGCAGATTCCTACACAGTGTATGCAATCTCTCTCTTGTAATCTCTCTTTGTTAGCAACATTCAGATCCACAGTTTTGAGAGAAGATACTGGCAAGAGAGAATGGCTAGAACTGAAGAGAAGACGTAATTGGCTTATCTGGGGAAGAGGCTCAGCAGTCTTGTTTTTGAGAGAGGAATGGTGTTGATACTTATCCACATTTATTGATAAATATTGAGCACAGGACTCCACTTACTCCTACCTGCCAAATGCATTTACAGCATTAGCACTTAACTGATCACTTGAGTGATCTCTAAATATATGTAATACTATATAAAATATGAATGTAATCTTCCAGCTTTACTGAAACTCAGAAGATGATAGACGACTGTCACTTTATTAATGCACTACACTTCTTTTTTGTAAAGTTCATCACTAACATGTCAACTTTATTCATGTTTCAAAATTCTCATCTCACTTCCCTTCACCCAGATCATGAAGGAAGAGCAGGAATGGCCTCTCTTATTTTAAAGCAGAATACATCTCTAGATTTGGAGCAAATGCATAAGCAAGTAGTGAGCCATCTACCAAGTTATGCTCGTCCTCTTTTTTTAAGAGTCCAGGTAAGCTGCATTATTGCACAGTGCATACAAACACCCACGTCATTTGAACACATTGATGGCTAAATGAATAACAGAAAGCGCTTGTTCATATATCACAACTAGTTTTAGAACTGGTCCTATTTGCTGTCTTCATTAATGGAGTCCTGGGAAAGGAATTACATAAAAAGTCAATAAAATTTTCAGATTATGTTAAAACAGAAGGAATTGTACAAATGAGTAAGGACAGACATCACACAACAGGATTTAGGGAGATTAGAAGCATGAACATAGGAAAACAAAAAGATTCAGATTATTAAAATGTGAACAGTTACATCTGGAGAAGAGAATCTAAAATCCATTTTATTCTGTGGAAATGAAAGAGAGAAGTAGAGCTAAAGCAGGAGACACTGACTGTGCACAATAAATGAAATATTATTTGCTGTGTAATAAAATGACAAAAGTTAAAGCATTTGAAAATGTACTAGGTAAACTGAAAAGGTGAATTAAAAATGTACATTATTACTGTCACCACCTCAATTGTCAAAGTCATCCCTATTTGTATACTTGTACTTTGTGGTAGTAGCTGTCCAATTTGGGAAAAAAATAGCCCCTCTCTTGAAAAGTTAAAAATGTAAATGTGATACACTAGACTACATATGGCTAGGGAAAAATAGGAGAGTGTAGAAAGCATACAGTACTAATCATCACAACAAATGCAGTCTGATAAGCATCTTCATTTCTGGTGTTTTGAAAACATCATCACGAAGACAAGCAGAAAAATGTTTTTGAAGATGTCTGAGGAGAATATGAAAAATATAGTCATTGTTTGGAAAGAGAAGATAAGTTATGGTAGTTGATTCCCTGGGCCAATCAGAGATTGAATACTGATTCAGAATAAAGGGGTAAAAAGCAAAAGGCGATGAAGGACCTTGAAGTTGAAATATATGTGTATGTATTTATGTGTATCTCGTAAGTCCAGGAAGATACCTTTTGCAGCAGCATTCTGATACAACCAAGCAAGATTACATTTGAGAATGTTGAGGTAGTCAGTTTACAAAATGATGAGAAGTAGTCTAGATTTATTGCTATAAAGATGTACAAAAAAGCCTTTATTCTGGGCAGAAGGAATCTGAATTTTGGACGTAGCCTGGATTTCAAGTATCTGGAACTTCGATTAGAATTTAAATGCCTACGTTGCAGATGAATTGCTCTTGGTACTGCTGCTGTTAACCAAGAAAGAAGGTAGTGGTTGGAACTTCAAGGGAAAAAATTAAAAACCTATTGAGCCTGAGCTTGATCTGACATGTAATCATACTTTAGAAGATGTCAGAATGTTCCTTAGACCAACCAAAGCAGGTAGCTACAATCTGGAAGTGGAATAGCTCTCTGAGTTGTTGGAGGTAATACTTAATTTTTCATTTGTGGAGATTGTTTGCCTATATATAGAAATGTAAAGACAGAAGAGAAGATAATGGAGAGAGATCATAAAATGGGGCTGAGAAGAGGTAGGGAGGATAGAAAAAAGAGTTCACTAGAGATGCCTCATACTACTTTTTGCAAGGGACACAGGGACGCTGAAAAGCAGCTTGAAAACTTTATAAAATGTATAGTAAAGATCTGCATTTATTTGGACCTGGCTGAGTATCAGTATGGCTGACATAGTACATGATTCATTCAACCCTTTATTTTAGGTGAGAACAATCATAGATACAGAGAATTTCCTAAGTTTTTTCAGTAAAAAGTTCTTGATAATAGTAGTTTTCACTCTCAGGTTCTTTATGATGTGTAGTTTCATAGTGCGCACAAGTGAAGAAGCAAGATTGTCTCAGGCAGTCTGGGGCTACACCAGATGAGACACTGTGATGAGACACTGCTCAGCGATGCAGAAAGCAGTGGGCTGTAACTTTTTTCCACCACGTCTCCGGGTGTTGGTCCATAGCAGCACAAAAGTTGTAGTTTTCCAACGTAATGAGAATAAACAGTATATCCTTACTTCAGGTAAGCTTTTCAAAAACAAATGTGAATATGAGCAAAAGAAAAGAAGCTCTTCTACTGAACAATAATTCTTTCTCTCTTCTATAGGAAAAAATGGAAATGACTGGAACATTCAAACAACAAAAATTTCGACTCATGGATGAAGGTTTTAATCCATCCACAATTACTGATCCTCTTTATTTTTTAGATAATTCTAAGAAAGCATATGTCTTGTTAACCAAAGATATACATGAGATGATCTTATCTAGGAAAATTAAACTTTAATTAACCTAATAATAGGCTATTAAGGGACTGTCTATATAAGCTACTGTATGAGAAAACAGTAAAATTATTTACCAGTATTTGTACATAGTTATCTGGAATAGTATTTTATGTACTTCATATTTACATTCAGATATGTGTTGTATCTTTCCTCACTTGATTATTATTGATCACTAATAATTTTTTACCTCTTGAGACCAATTTCTAAGTAAATGACTTATAACATGTGACTGAAACCTATTTTATCTTAATTTGGGAATATAAATGCTGAGTCTCATAGCTTTTCTTGGTACTAAATGAAAATGAATGATATGTGGTATGAAACAGAGTAAAAAAAGATTCAACATATAAAGGTACTGTCACACAAGTTGTTTCTAGAGAGAGAAAATATGCCAGTAACATTTTTTTTAATTTCATATATATCTCTGAATATATATTTTAAGATATAAAGACTTCACAGTGGTTGGAACTAAAAACAAGTCTTCTGCAGAGGACTTTTCTGATGGAACAAAAGATGAAAGAGTGAAGCAAAAGAAAGCCCTCCAAACAAACCCCAAAATAAGAGGTTTACACTAACATCACCGCTGACGTTTTTTTGTCATAATCCATGTTCTTTCATTTGTTAAACTGTTTGGAGTGTCACCTTCTGAAGTCATGCCAAACATGTGAAATGTTTAGCAGCAGATCAACAATAGGCAGAGAAAACCTGCACACTTAATGGGGGAAATCGCTTGTATAGTATAAAAGGAATTATTACAGCACTTTATCTAATGCATATTGACTAACAAATAGCTTCCTTATTAATGACTGCCAGAGATTATTATTTTATAAGTATAAAATATAGTAGAAATGTTACTATTCTGAATCATATATTCTAATACATTGATTTTTAAAAGATTTAAAATAAAGTATAAGATTATTTAAACCAAATGCCATACTGTCTTAGTTTGATTTAAGTCTGACTGTGTTAAGTCTATTCTCTAGGCTGTTTTGATACACTGCTTCCACAGTGTCCTCCTCTAACGGATCGTGATGCCAGCTTCGATCAGCTGGAAGCCGTATCACAGAATACTGAAAGGGTGACTCTTCAACACTGGGCTTCATAAGTCTGTCTTCTGTCATAACTGTGGTATGAAACTGGGCTCTCATAAAAGAACAGGATGTAATATACTTAAAAAATTAACTGTCTTTTCTTGTTTCTTTCTACTTTGTTCATCTAACAAGACATTAGAACTTGTATCAACTTTTGATTCTCTGATTATTACTTTCATTGATTTTCCTTAAAAAGCCAAACCAAGGATCCAGTGAAAAATATATGAAGATTCATAGCTTGCTTGTATTTCTGAATATCATGTTGTTTGTGGGGCTGACAGTAAAAATAAGCAAGTTTGCAATTTTGCAATTTACAAAGCAGCGAGACCAAACAGTACTTACACCAACATCATGCTTTACAGTAGATGTTCATGTAATTGTTAAGTACATAATGCAGAAAGGAGAGGACTGCTGGCTAAGGATGGAAGGGGTCACTATGGCCTAGCACTTCCTGAGCAGTCCCACATTCTGTATCTGTTTCTTTATCAGGTTCCCAAAATGGTTGTCCACGACTAAAAGCGAGGGAGTTTTTTGCCACGTATTCAGACAGATGGAATTACCATTGCTCTGTTCTCCAGATAGTTGCACTTCGCTAGTCAAGAACTGCAAATTTAAGAATCAGGTATTCACCATAATATTAAATCCAACTTTGCAAGGGAGGTTATAATTTTGACCAAAGGATGGGTTGTTGAAATCAAAACTATTTTATCTCTTATGCCCATCTTACCATAAGTGTGTGCTGATTATACTTCAGGATCCCTTCTCTTTTATTATAATGGTAAGAACTAAGCAGTTCCTATGGCAAATAGTACATTTAAAGAAATCATTTTCAAAAATATTGTACTCTGAGATCCACAGTAGCATATGTAGTCTTGTAGTAGAATAGAAAATAATATAATGAAATCAATTGCTTAGCTTTGGTATCAGAATTACCACTTTTTTGACTTGTTTTGCTTACAATGTTTGATACGATTTATGACTAGTGAAAAGGTTCTACCATTTAGATGGAACAGAAATAGGAGTGGAAAAAAAAATAAGAAAAAAAAGATGAGGAAACAAGTATATACTTGCCATAAAAAAAAACAAAAAAAACAAACAAGGAAACAAAAAACCCTCTTTGTGAGTGTCACCACTTGGTGGCTTATTTTGTGAAGTATCTAAGATGAAGAAAATTGTTTCTGTGTGGAGCGGTTAGGGCAGAGAGAGCACTGGAGGAAGAAAAATGCATGTGTGCAAGAGAGCATTGAAGGAAGAAAAATGCATGTGTGCAAGCTTTCATGCTTTGTCCATTACTAGGCCAGCCAGTTGGTGTTTCTGAGCTCTGCAGTATATTTTCACAGCAGGAGGACTCTTTTGACTTGCCTGGCTTGAGCACGCTACAGGTGTTTTTCTGCCAGGTGTGACCACTAGGAGAAATACAGAATTCCTGCTACTCCCCTGTATTCCTTAGCATAACCAAGACAGATTGGGCAATCTGCCTGTTTTCAAAGGCTAGTAAAAGAGTCCCGTCATGTGCACTACCTCAAGAAATAGGATGCTTGTGACATCAAGAAAATACTAAAGGGAAAATCTAAAGAACCATAGGCTCTGTATTTTGCAAAGGAGAGCAGTATATTATTTTCAGTCCAGTAGTTTTCTTTCCTTTAGCCAGTAGGTTAGGTGCCAGCAGATGCACTGAAGCATGTTGCAGCAAAATGTCACATTTCCCATGGATATGTGAATTGCTGAACTGGCACTGAAGTTAGGCTGAATGATAATGATGTTCATGTTAAACACCAGGAAGGGCCTTCCTTTCGGAAGGAGAAAATACTTGGACCAACGTGTTCGTTTCCTACCCTCATAAGCACATCAACACATGGAATGGCTGAGAGGTGAGGGCTTGAGTGTCACTATAAAATTATGTCCCAGTATTTGCCTGGAAAGTTTCATTTCATGTAGTAGGGTTAAAAAAGCAGCTGAGGTGTGGATGGAGAGCTGCACTGCTAACTCACACATTAAAAAAAAATGAGAGATTAAAATAAAAAGGTAATTATTTTTGAGATTTTTATCTTGAAGTCTTCCTCTGCAACTGGGAATGGTCAATGATAAAAGAAATGGGATTGGAATTATCATTTAGGGAAAAAAAATACAAAGTTCCTAAGCAGATCATGGCCTGAATTTTATCATCCTCACCCAAGTCAGGTAGATACAGCTTTTCAAGAGATGAAACACCTAAACTCTCCCTCACACTCCCACCAGCATTCCCATACTTGTAAAAGCCACCGTAAAGAATGTATTTCAATTGACCTACAAATTCCCTGAAGATGATATACAGAAAACGTCTCCTACTGTTGGTTTTGCATTTTTTTTTGTGGAGGAAAAAAGATGTAAAGGGAGAAGTCCTGTGTGCATTTTTTAAATTAGAAAATACTGGATGGCTGTGGGAGAAATGACAAAAAGACCCTCTACTTAAAAAAAAGTAAGTTGTGATTGATTTTCAGTAGCCTCTCCCCAGCTAACAATGCAACTAGTAATCTGACCTGCATTCTCACACGCAGCAGAAATTATGACACATACCAGCATTTATGAAACTTATGAAGTCAAAACTAATTTCAAGCAAATAATGTCCTTTTTAAAATTTGGTCTTTTTAAAAATGCTATTTCCAGTAAAATTAGATGCAAATATTCAGCGGACAGCCAAAGAAAGCTGCACATGAGTGGCAGTAATTTTAGGAATAAATTTACTTTGATGTATTTTATTAACAGTACTGTCAATAACTGACAGCATAGTATGATAATTAATTTTGCCATAAGGGTAACATCAGAAGATCATCAGGTTGTGTCCTGGTATTCAGGACATAATATCTTATACATTATACCCTTAATCAGACAAATAGATTGTATGATGTAGATGGCAATGGTAGTTTTAAATAAACTAGGTCGTTATCAGAGTGAAATAAAATTCCTGTATCTAACACTAACAAATCCACAGGTTCTCCACAGACTGAGAATCTTTTACCAAAATAGTCTTCATTCAGTTTTTCCAAAGACTGCATCAGACACAGTTCAACTCAAAAAGTTGGGAATTGCTTTTGCAATATAACAAAGCAGTCTTCATTGCTGCCTTGTGGTAGGAGATAGACTGACATATTTCCATCTAGAGCTGTTCCTTCCACCGTGAGGTTTGCATAGTTCCCATTACTACACAGTCCTAAATTAGAAATAGGGGGGTTTGTGTTATGCCAGCAGTAACACATACAGGAATAATTCTTACTTATAAAAAAGTCATTTAGACTGGCAAAAAACCCCACTGTTGTCGTTGTTGTCCCTTTTTCTTCAAGCAACTGATACTGCTATTTCGACAAAACCAATAATTTTTACAACTATGTATGGACAGCGTTACCAGCACAGGACTGGCCAAGTCTGGTAAGCTGCTCTTTGTGGTGGTTTTGGATTTAGAACTCAACTAAATGGCTCAGTTCACTTAAAAGAAAAAAACTAAAGAAGGTTAGAACAAATTGCATACAGACTACTCAATTATTTGAAGCATATTTTGCAAGAAAGGATTGAATACCTTGATGGGAATTCTGACATGAAAAGAGTCCTGCTCATTCAGTGCAACACACTGAGTAGAGATAAACAGAGTTGTCAGTCTCTTCCAGTGCTTACTGGATGGAAGGACATATCTTTGGTTTTAACATACTGTCTAGAAAAACAGATTTGATCCAAAACCAGATAACTTATTCTGGTATACAGTTACTCGTCTGGTAAAATTCATTACTCATCTGGTTTTGCCAGATATTTGTGCATCTTTGCTAACTATACATGGCCAAAATATACTCACTGGCTTCCAAATCAAACAAGCTCGTTTAACGTAGTTTATATAGAAGGTATCTGTAATTGGCAAACCCTGACATCGACACTATTAATGTTAACAATAATTAATCAGATGGTTATATACAGGTGCAGATCTTTACATTTTTAAAAATGAAAATGTTCCTGGGCATTATGACAGTATTTTCCAATTAAAGTTACTCAGCCTAAACAAATACAGGTGTAAGGAGCAAAAGGTGCCTGTATGATATGATGATGGATGGCAGAGAAACTTACTGATGCCTTTGTGAGTAATGCCAACTATAGCGTTACTTGTGATTCAAGAAAAAAAAATTTTACTGATCAGCACAATTTCCAATCAATTTTCTTTTTGTTCTTCCTTTCTCATTCATTCTTTTCTCCTTGCTAATAACAAAATACACTGCCTTCTTAATTTTTTATAAGTTGGTAATAGTAAGTTAGGAACAGAACATAACTAGTGCTGAAACTGGTCATGTTACATGGGAATTCTGTTGGACCTAATAATGAGTACTGATTTTAGTAACCTGGACACATTTTTATACTAGATACATGAAAATGTACTCAGGGAGTTTAAAAAAAATTGGACTAGTTAGGTTCATGGCCTTACTGAAAGCACAGAAATTAATCACGCAGACTTTTACGAGGCAGCTGCCTTTGAAAATCTGGTGAATGACTTAAATTTTTCTCCAAACACAGGACATAATCATGCTGATTTTAAAAAACAGTACTGAATGCCAACATAATTAAATAAAATATAGGTAGCTATGAGTTCAATAAACACTTGTCCATCTACCCAGGTATTTCCAAAATATTGTTTTGTTTTCCTGAAGTCCTTGCTACGAGGCACCTTGCAGTACTTACCCAACAGTGTGTTAACACATCTGTCTTGTATTAAATGCTAATAATTTTCTCCACTGAGTGAAGTGCATTTTAATAGGAAAAGACTCTTGATCTACACTACTGCCTTTTTTTTTTTTTTTTGCACTGGACGTGCTTTTCTACACAGCTTTTCCAGCTGAGACAGAAAAACCTGTGCTATACCAGTCCTAGCTCATGAGCAAGCTGTGAAGAAGGATTAATTTGTGCCAAACTCTACTCTCCACGTATGAGGATTCATTTTTACTGGTATTGGAAACTGCTGAATTTGAACAGATCTCTGAAGAGGAAAGCCTGAGCATTAGCTCCTTCTACCAGCTTCTTGTCCTAAAGGTATGTAGAAACAGGATGCTACACATACACATTTGCATTAGTAAATAAGAGCTCTCTCAGATCTGTATTTCAGTTACATTTGAATGATAACACTTCTCAGTAAGTTAAGAATATTCATAGACAGCAGAACTAACATGGACATCAAAATTGTCTTCTGACATTTAACTTTTTTATCAAGGAAAACTACCAGCTGTCGTCTTTAGTGGATGCATAAAAAACTCATGATGTCACTAATTCCAATGTCAAAGCAGAGCTTTAAAATTAAAATGTATTTATGTCTGTCAGCTTCTAAAAAACAGCATGCAGGAACTGTAGATTGCTTTCCACTTCACTGATGTTACAATGAAATTCAATACTGACAGAGTATCGTTCTATTGTGGTTCTAATTAAATGAACACCATGTCCGTGGCTGAAAAAGACCTCTTAAATATCTCCATTAGCTACATTTCATGCTGCAAACTTTTGATACCTTTCCTACATTTTTAAAAATAGAGCTGTTAAAGAAACTGCAGTTAGCAGTAGACACGGTATATCCCAAATTAGCCATTGCAATTTAGGGAACTGGAGCTGATTAGCCAATCAGAGTGAGATACAGGGAGGAAAGAGGTTTCAAATCCCTTATCATTTTCTGGTAGAGACTAGCACTTACCCCTGGCTATGTAAGGTTTCGTAAGAAAGTGGGATGAAGTCCTTAGCCTGCGAAAATTCTTTAAAAATCAAGAATCAAAACATTAGCTATGAATATTTGGACTGTACTACAGATTTATAAGTGGATCCTTATTTCTGTAATAATCCAAATCAAAATTTTGGATACAAAGAGATTTAAGAGAATATCTTTTTGGAGAAGTCTGGATTAAATTCCAAGGATGTGGCACATTTTGAAGTCCTACTACTTGGAGCCCTTCCACTTATAACCTTCCACCTTTGCCATCTTTTTATTGTTTTATGCATATCTGTATCTTTACACATATTTTTATATATATGTATATATATATAAACAAGAGAGATATAATTCCTGCTTCATTTGAACCCATCATGCTTAGGAGCAAACATTGCTCATCTTTGAAGCTGAATAGCTGAAGGATGCATGGTTTCAGTGCCTAGCTGAAGAGCTCAAATGCTAAGTGAAAGTCACAGGCATCATGCTGGATGACAGTGCCTTAAAAAATGTAAGGGGAGAGTTATATGCCTGAGAATAGGATCCACAAAAAGTCAGCTCAAAGAGCAAGAACTGCCTAAATCGACTAGTGGGGAACAGTGAGAAGAGGATTACATCTCAAATCTGTCTCCTGCCAGCACGTAGGAATCTAATTCTCATTTGTTGTGAGCACATAGATACTAGGGCTCTCTCCTGGAATTACACAAAAAAATTTTTTTTGCAAATGCTTGTAATTCTACAGATCGACATCAGAAATATAGCCATATGCATTCAGCTCAGTTTCTATCCAAGCATTTCATTAGAATTATAAATTAAAGATAGGAGAGGAAATTATTTATTGATGGCATGTGAAAGCACTGTAATCAGTCATATATCACTGCGGTAACAAAGCCATATTCTGTCATAAGATGAGGAAAACCTCTTTTGGAGTATAAGCAAAATGACTCCATTTCCATTTTGCTGGCCACAAAAATCCAATTTGTATGAAGAGAAGCTTACATCTATCCAAATATCTGTAATCTGCCTTTAACAAACTGGTTTTGTTGGGAAATTCATAGTTCAAAATGACATTAATTATGTCTCACCATTGTCTCAGTCAGTTTTTATAGTGGCATATCTGTGCTACAATGAGGAGTCCCTATGCCACTTGTCAGGTATATTCTGAACTAGCTTGAGATAGTAAGTTTTCTCCAGATGTACAGATTATCTTTAAAGACCTTTTGGCTTCCTCTTGGGCTACATTAAAACTAAATTTCTTTAAAGAAATGTGGTATACAAGAAAGAAAAATATTGTCAAATATTTCTGATATCACTCACTTTGTTCAGATAGCTCATAACATTAAACTAAAAGAAGCCCTCCCTAAAATGTTTATTCTATGGTCTGTATTTTTCTTGAACCTCTCTATATGATGTTCAGTACAAGTGTTGTTCTTCTTAGACAACACATGACCTAGTTAAGATAATCTCTGCCTTACTGTAGTAGACAAAGACCACTGTCAGGAAAGGACTTTCTAAAAACTGTTTCTAGAGAAAAACAGTTTCCAGGAATGAATGAGGACCATCCGTGAATTACGAGCTTTTTCAGGTGAGTCTTTATTTATGGATCCAGGCAGTGGATGACAATGACCCTCATGTTAGCTGCACTGTACATGTTCTGTTGGCAGCTCCCACAATTATATTCAGAACCTGTATATTCAGAGATCTGCATAATTTAAATGGAAATGATTCTTTCTGCACCCCTTAAATCACAGTATCTTGCCTTGTGTCACCACCATCCTGTCTCTTTAATAAATAAAGCTGTTACATATTCTCAGTACAGGAGCCTGCAGGACCTTGGAACTGTACAGTCAGATCAACTAAAGAAATACACACTGCTGCATTTAATAAAATATTAAAACACAAATGTATGACTCATTTTGATGTCATTCTGTTGAAAAAATTGTTCTATATAGATGTTTCTTGAGCTGCAGGAGAATTCTATATTTGCTGTGACATTAAGACGGGAGATACCCAGAAGCAGTTATCTGAAAAATTTATGTCCAGTTTCCAAAACTGCAGATTTTTTTAACTTTAATACAAGTTTTTCTGAACAATTAGAATTTGTATAACAACTGCTAATTCACACATCTGGCAGCTGCTGGTCATCGCGGAGCTTCTCTCCCTGTAAATTCTTACAGAGGATAGAGCATCGCACCTGGAAACATGGACAGCTCAAAGCCATAATCCTGTGGTCGGCACTGGAGTTCTGCTTTCCCTTTCCCTTTCTAAACCCCAAGTAATGCATATGGTCCTTCCACTTTGAAGTAACCCCCAAGGATTTTTAGGAAAAAGGGAAACGATTTCAGCTATTGAAACTCTTAGTAACACTGTCAATGCCATTCAGCTGAACCCACTGAAAACAGACAGGGAGTAATTTTGGCCCTGCATATTTCATTGCCTCATTCTTTGTTAATAAAGCCCTGTTCAAATTACTGATTTTTTTAGCCCTGGCTTTCAACAACGATTCATTTTATACCCCACCATTGAATAAGGAGTCACACAAACCCTACTCCTAGTAGTAGAAACACCCAAAAAACCAAAGAACTTTAAGGAAAAGAAAAAGCAACTTTTTTTTTCAGCTTTTGCTTTTCTTTGGATACTACAGTACCAAAGCTCAACTCAAGAAACAGTTTTATAACTACTAAATGTCTCAGACATATTTATGTATTTGTTTGCAGAACAGGTCAATTTCCACTCAGCTTAGCTGTTATGAGCATAATCTACTAATTGTGCAGGTGTCGCCAGACCTGGAGTGACAATGAGGCTATTCATTCTGGTCTCTCTAAGACACTGACAATAGATTTTAGCTAAAAATATCTGTGCTCTGGACCTCTCCTTTCTCCTGTATTCTGCTGTTGCATAAAAGAAAAAGAAGTTAATTTTAAGGAAACCGGAGGCAAGGGCTAATTCTTTAGTTAATGCAAAATCACTCATGGATTAAGGGTTCCTGGAATTAAACCTACGAATCTCCTGAGGAATGAAACCAAAATCATTCAGTAGCTGCTAATGCAGAAGTTTGTCAGACAGATGTTCCAAATGACAGTAATCAAGTTAGCAAGCTTTTGAAAGAGCTCTTGAGTTAGCAAATTACATCCTCAAAATAAAATATTTAGAACTGGGAAACTGAAGACTGGGGTGATTGATTTAAAAATAGATACAATGGAGATGAATGCTGACAGTGAAAGAGCAGACAGAAGATACTTCTTCTCTCCTTAAAAATCTCTAATATTTTCCTCTGTGTTACAGTTTGCTGATACACCTCATACAAGTGGAACTACACTTTCCAACGTAGGTCAGAAAGCATGGCAAAGAGCAAAACATCTCAAAAGAAAATGCAAAGGCAAAATGTGATAGAAGCACCTTGTTGATGTGGGTAGCTATTCACACGGAGAAAGGAGCAGAGAGGGCAAGAATTCGGTTGTATCTAAACTAACACTACAGTTTAGCTCTAAATAATCTATTCGTGCTTTTAAAGGCTGAAGGCTAACTTGTTCACCTGATGACACATCTGCCAAAGCTATGCTTTTACTTCATGCTATGCAATGACAGACCTCACATCAAGACCCTATGTGCACCAAGGGGCTCTGCAAGCCACCCCAGGGCTCGGGCATGCCACAGCCCCTGGAGCCAGCACCAGGCTGAAGAAGCTGCCGGTGCCTCACCAGGGACCTGCCCACCTCTGCCAGGGAGCTGCTTCCAGCCGCAGGCCTCCGAGCTGTGTTACTGGCATCGCCAGGCACAGCCAGGTGCCTCACTGGTCCTAACCCTGACCTGCTGTCCCAGTTTTCCTGGCTTGTCCTTGGGTCTGCCTCATGACTAGAGACTTGGCTGTTCCTGAACTGCTCTGCTTTTCTGGTCTGACTGCTGCAGGACTGCATCCTCGATGATGGAAGCGTTGCTTCCAGCTGGCTTGCCAACACCCGCAGCTGCTGGGCAATATTTCCCTGGCGGAACAGACCACTTGTATGGAGAAAACCATTCACATGCATCCAGTTATTTCTAGGATCCTGAAACAGATAGCTCAGACAGCTCTGCCCAGTGACAGGACAAGGGGCAATGGGCACAAACTGAAGCACAGGAAGTTCCGTCTGAACATGAGGAAGAACTTCTTCCCTCTGAGGGTGACGGAGCACTGGAACAGGCTGCCCAGGGAGGTT
>Ga0065711_1035529_pt1 | contig 22181 bp, 15 predicted proteins | sample Hoacrofraction12_FD_59098 | JGI IMG/M metagenome (GOLD analysis project Ga0065711, IMG submission 59098) | Hoatzin crop microbial communities from Cojedes, Venezuela - Epithelial fraction 12 v2 (version 2) | ecosystem: Host-associated > Birds > Digestive system > Esophagus > Crop | place... | reverse complement strand
CATCTCCCCTACGAGGAGAGGCTGAGGGAGCTGGGCTTGTTCAGCCTGAAGAAGAGAAGGCTGAGAGGGGACCTAATAAATGCCTATAAATATCTGAAGGGTGGGTGTCAAGAGGACAGGGCCAGACTCTTTTCAGTAGTGCCCAGTGACCGGACAAGGGGCAATGGGCTCAAATTGAAGCACAGGAAGTTCCATCTGAATACGAGAAAGAACTTGTTCCCTCTGAGGGTGACGGAGCACTGGAACAGGCTGCCCAGAGAGGTAGCAGATTCTCCTTCTCTGGAGATATTCAAGACCCACCTGGACAAGGTCCTGTGCAGCCTGCTGTAGGCGACCCTGCTTCGGCAGGAGGGTTGCACTAGATGACCCACAGAGATCCCTTCCAACCCTTACCATTCTGTGACTCTGTGATTCTGTGATTCTGTGATTCTGTGACTAAGCATGACTTTCTTTTGGTGACTACCTGGAAATCACTTCCAGAACTAGTTGCTCACCTTCCCAAGGACTGAGGTGAGGCTGACCAGCCTGTAGTTCCTGTGGTCCTCCTTCTTGCTCTTTTTTCAGATACAATCACAGAAGCATCAATGTGTGTATACACCTATGTATATTTATATTTAATGTGTATGTCAGTTACAGATTGCTGTGATGGGAGCATTTAGAAGACTAGTGAATCAGACTAATTTCAAACTTCAAAACTGAATTAACTGTATTGGCATTCATTAATGCATATTTCACTTGGTAAGTGAATCAGTCACTATAACTAGGTATATCAGTATTATCAGTCACTATAACTAGGTATAAAACCCAACTAATTCTTGAGAAATTTATCTTAAATAAGCTGTGATTCTATAGCACCACTAAGCAGAGGCCATACAGTTACCATTAACACTATGGTACTCTGTTGTGGTTTAATCCGGCAGCTGGCAATTTGGACCTGACAGCCGCTGGCTCACCCCTTCCCTCTTCTGCAGTGGAATGGGGAGGAGAAATGGACTAAAGGTAAAACTCACGGGTTGAGATAAAGACAATTTAATGAAATACCGAAGGAAAATCTAATAATAATAATATTACTAATCATATAACTATTATCAAAATGATAATAATGAATCTGTAAAACAACCTGTATACAACACCATTTTCTCACCATCCAATGACCAATTCACAGCCATTCCCCAGCAGCTATCATGGAAACCAGAAAATCATGAATTTCACAAAACTCCTGGAAAAGACTGAACTCCCAGAAAAGTTTGCCTTCCTGGCCAGGGGAGGATTCAAATCCACACAAAAGAGAAGAGCAGACTCCTGCCCCCCCACACCCTGCCCTGGCCAACCACCATTTGTAAACTAAGTATGATGTCTATGGTATGGAGTATTTCAATTGGCCAGCTTGGCTATCTGTCTGGCTATGCTCCCTCCCAGCTCCTGCACACCTGCTCATTAGCTAAATATGAGCAACTGGAAAAAGTCCTTGATTTCATCACAACAACCAAAAACATCAGTGTTATCAACATTCTTCTTGTACTAAATCCAAAACATAGCAGTGACTGAGAGGAAAATTAACTATAAACCAGCCAAAGCCAGGACATTATCAATCCCTTGTTCTATAGCATCTATGTCATCCTTAGGTCCCACACTTCCTAATGAATAACCATCACTTTTCCTGTCTTTTGATATATACACACAGATATTATCTCCTTACTCTACGATAAACTATCCCTATAAAATGTCCATTGAACTCATTTAGTCCATGACTTTGGGTTCCATCTGTCATAACAGTCTTTCAGGGCAGGAGAGATGGTGCTAAGTCAGTAGAGCAAGACCAGGCTTATGTGCAGTACAGTGGGCAGGTGATATTGGGTGCAGCAGGAGGATGATGTGTAGTGTTTGATTGTTGCATGCTGCTTCTGGAACTCACAGATGGTGTATTTGGCATGGCCCGTGTCCACGGTCTGAGGGATGAAGATGTCGATCTCGAGGAAGTGGCTGGGCACCAGTTGCTGAAGTCAGTTCTGATTCCGTCACCACTGCACTTGGCTCGGTTTCATCAGATTTCATTCTTGATGATTTTTACTGTAATACCTTTGATATGACATATAGCAATTAATAGAAGTAATGATATGCAGTACTAGATAGGAATTAACATCATATAGTTTAAAATATTGGCTAATCTCATCCAAAATCAAATCCCCATGAGGTACACATCGGACTTCCCCATCCTTTTGCAATACCCACTAAGTGCACCCAGGTCCTTGAGCAAAAGCAATCACACAGGTGTGTTTGCCTTTGCCTGAGGCAGGACTAGCCCAGACAATCTTCCCTAACTTATTTCTCCTGTGCACTATGTGGACTTTAATCCCTTCTACAGTACATAGAAGTTTTGCTTGGGCAGGGTCAGCTCAATTGATAGATCCCCTCTTGTTAACTAACCAGTTGGCCTTTGCTAAATGTGTATCCCAGTGTTTGAAGGTTCCACCACCCATTGCTCTCAGTGTAGTTTTTAGCAGTCCATTGTATCATTCGATTTTCCCAGAGGCTGGTGCATGACAGGGGATGTGATACACCCACTCAATGCCATGGTTTTTGGCCCAGGTGTCTATGAGGTTGTTTTGGAAATGAGTCCCATTGTCTAACTCAAATCTTTCTGGAGCTCCATGTCGCTGTAAGATTTCCTTTTCAAGGCTCAGGATAGTGTTCTGGGTGGTGGCATGAGGCACAGAATATCTTTCCAGCCATCTGGTGGTTGCTTGCACCATTGTAAGCACATGGCGCTTGCCTTGCCAGGTTAGTGGAAGTATGATATAATTAATCTGCCAGGCCTCCTCATATCTATATTTCAACCATTGTCATCTATACCAAAGAGGTTTTACCCGCTTGGCTTGCTTGATTGCAGTGCATGTTTCACATTCATGGATAACCTGGGCAAGTGCATCCATGGTCAAGTCTACCCCTTGGTCATAAGCCCTTTTATATATTGCATCTCTTCTTTGATGGCCTGAGGTGTCATGGGTCCACAGAGCTACAAACAGTTCACCCTTATGTTGCCAGTCCAGATCCACCTGAGCCAATCTTGGCAGCCTGATCCACCTGCTGACTGTTTTGATGTTTCTCTGTGGCCTGACTCTTGGGTACGTGGGCATCTATGTGACTTGCTTTTACAACCAACTGCTCCAGTCGGCCAGCAATATCTTGCCACGATGGAGCAGCCCAGATGGATTTGCCTCTACACTGCCAGTTGCTCTGCTTCCATTGCTGTAACCACTCCCACAAGGCATTTGAAGCATCAATGTCTCTGTACACAGTACTGGACATTTTTCTCATTCAAGAGTATCTAAAGCCAGCAGCAAGGCTTTCACTTCTGCAAACTGGCATCATTCAGCTTGTCCTTAGGTAGCTTCTGCATCTTGTCATGTAGGACTCCACACAGCAGTCTTCCACCTTCGATGATTTCATGCAATGCAAAAAGACCCATCAGTGAACAGTTCATACTGCTTCTCATTTGCTGGTAGTTTATTATACAGTGGGGTCTCTTCAGCATGTGTCACCTCCTCCTCTGTAGACATTCTAAAATCTTTGCCTTCTGGCCAGTCCATGATCACTTCCAGAATCCCTGGGGGACTGGGGTTCCCCATTTCTGTGTGACCAGTGCGACCTGCTTCCTCCACATAGTATCAGTGTCATGATGTGTAGAGGGGACCCTCTCTTTGAACTTCCAGCCCAGGACCAGCAGTTGGGGTGCCAGAAGGAGCTGTGCTTTAGTGCCAATCACTTCTGAAGCAGCTTGAACACCTTCATATGCTGCCAATCTTTCCTTTTCAGTTGGAGTATAACAGGCCTTGGGTCCTTGGTATCCCTGACTCCAAAACCCTAGGGGTCAACCTCGAGTCTCCCCTGGTGCTGTCTGCCAGACACTCCAGGTAGGGCCATTCTGCCTGGCTGTGGTGTAGAGCACACTTTTAATATCTTGTCCTGTCCAGACTGGCCCCAGGATTACTGTGTGAACTGTCTCCTGTTTAATTTGTTCAAACACTTGTCATTGCTCGGGGCACTTGATAGAGAGGGCTTACAATCTGGCTGTAATTTGTGACATGCGTTCTCCAAAAACCCACAATGCATAAGAAAGCTTGTGTTTTCTTCTTGCTAGTTGGCAGAGACATAGCTGTGATCTTGTTGATGACATCCATTGGGATCTAATGACATCTGTCTTGCCTGGATTGTTCTTACCCACAGAGGCAGTGATAGAAGATCTAGAGGTCTTGAGAAGGAGGCTGGAACTGAAGTGGTCTTCTGTCTTCACCATCTTTTCTTTCTCGTGTTTGGTATTTATAACTTTTGCACTCCCCCCCAAAAAAGGGAGTGATCTCATTGGCTCCTGATACAGTTTGTCTTATTTTTATGATTGGATCTTATCTGGGTTTCACTAAGAATCATTCCTGCTTATTCAGCAGGATTGTTGGGGTTCCATCAAACACTTTTCCAGTTTGTCGATCTTGTGACATCTTGCAGATTTTACTACTTAGACTAGGTTTCCTGTATGCCGTTTGTTCATCTGTACCACAAGTTTCCCATTGTCCTTTTCAAATAAGTACTTTTTATACATTTTTGTTTAACTATGTCACAAATTACTTGTTGCTGGTTGTGCAACTAGTATTATTACTAGTATTGCTGGAAAATGCTTAGATATTACTGTGTTTCTGACTGGGTTGAAGACTATCAAGTATTGGGAAGGAAAATGTAAAGCAGAATGCTTACCCTTAATTTTTGCCCTCTCTGTAGACTGAATACAAAATTTAAATAATCGGCATTTAGGTTCAAGATAGTATGAGGTGTATAAGGTTATATAAGTTTGTGAACGACACCAAGCTGTGCCAGAGTGTTGATCTGCTCAAGGGTAGAAAGGCTCTACAGAGGGATCTGGACAGGCTGGATCCATGGATTGAGGCCAATTGTACGAGACTCAACAAGGCTGAGTGCTGGCTCCTGCAGCTGGGTCACAACAACCCCATGCAACATTACAGGCTTGGGGAAGAGTGGCTGGAAACCCGCCCGGTGGAAAAGGACCTGTGGGTGCTGGTTGACAGCCAGCTGAACATGAGCCAGCAGTGTACCCAGGTGGCCAAGAAGGGCAAACAGCATCTTGGCTTCTATCAGGAATAGCGTGGCCAGCAGTTTGAGGGAAGTGATTGTCCCCCTGTACTCAGCACCAGTGAGGCTGCGTCTTAAATACTGTGTTCAGTTTTGGGCCCCTCACTACAAGAAAGATACTGAGATGCTGGACCATGTACAAAGAAGAGCAACAAATCAGGTAAAGGGTCTAGAGAACTAATCTTCTGAGGAGAAACAGAGGCTTAGGAGCTATTTCTTCACTGAACAGATTGCCAAGCATTAGAACAGGCTGCCCAGGAAAGTGGTGGAGTCACCTTGTCAGGAGGTATTTGAAAGATGTGCAGACATGGTGCTTAGGGACATGGTTTAGTAGTGGACTTGGCAGTGCTAGGTTTACGGTTGGACTTGATGATCTTTAATGTCTTCTCTGACCTAAATAGTTCTATGATTTTACAATTAGTACTAACCTCCTTAGAAAAGGTAGAAAGGAAAAAAAGAAAAAGAGCTTCCTGGTAGAAAAACACAGATCTTTATTCCTGTCTCTTCTATCACTGACTTGTTAAACAACAAAGCATATATTAGGTCTTTCTCAGAGCAAGGCACCACTAATGGATGTTACATATTCTGACTGTCAAAGCTTTGCTAGGACAGTGACATGAGGGATAATCCAGCCTGCTTTGTATATAGCTGTTCTACACTCTTGTTTCTTTCTTGTATGAATTTATTTTTACTCTCTTTTTACTCTGGGTTTAAGGCCACTTTCTGAAATTTTATTAAGTACAGCTAGTAAAAAATTTTCATCAGGAACTGTCTTTTAACAGAAAAGTTATCTTCAACTGTCCAAAAAGACTGTAGCTGTCTGATTCCAAAAAAAAAATCTGAAAAACATAAAACTTTAAAAGTGTACATTGGAATCTCTTAGCTCCTTACTTAGAACACTGTGGAATTCATTAATATGTGAATATTAAATCATGAAAGAAAAAATACATATTTAAAGATTTGGTAGTAACTGCTTTCAACTCCTCCCTAGATTTGCCATCAGAATGAACAGTCCTTACAATGAAAGAACTGTAGCACAAGCAAGCATATTCAAGTTAGGCATAAGAAAACTTCAGTTTTCACAATATAATAGTTTGGCATAAAACTGATTTGTTTATATAAACCAACTGTATATTTCATCTTCAATTACAGTGATGAGTAACTTTGACATGAATACTAGGACTTTGAACAAAAAAGTACAACTATAAGCCATTTTGTGTAATGGAGAAAAAAAGCAGTTTAACAGAACTTTGCCATAAAATCCACGTTTCCTGCTTTGGAACTGAGTATATTACACAGCATTTGGAGAAGAACAGGAAACCGTGAACTTACGACAATATTTCATTCTGTTGACAAGTTTTCCTCATTCCCTGATGGAACTGTGTTCACAATATATTGTTCTATTCTTTAAATGAGAATTCAAACCGTATTTTAATATTTTTAACATAAATCCCTGACTCATGTGTAGGCTTTTCTTTTTTTTTACTTTTCCATGCCAAGATGATTTATTTGTTTTCTTGTTAGTTTGTTTGTGTAATTAAACTGGAATTAATCACTGTTGGAAAACTAAAGAGCAAATGTAGCAAAAAGGAGACCAAAGTAGGTGGTAGTTTAAGGGGTAATCAATGTCTTCAAAATGTATGGCAATTTCCCTTTCTAGCTGTGGTATTCTCACAGACTCACAGCTCTGCTAGAACTAGTAGTAAGTTAAATGCTTGGTTAGAAGCTAACAAAAGATACTGCAACTGGATGAGGCTTTCAGGATATATTAACATTCTTTGTGTCTGTTCTACTTACAGTGATTTAAAAGGAATAAAACTTGAAGGTGGGAGCCAATCTGCCTTTCTCATGCAACTACCTTGTACCACAACTTAGATGGCTGCATTAATACTTAACTTTTGGTGTCTTTTTCTAACTCACTTTATTGTCTGGAGAGAAACAGACACCTCGGGGCACCTCATTCTACTTAAATTAGACAGCTACCTTAAAATAGGGTAAATTGTTCACTGGCATTGTATTGACTGCAGAAAGAATTGTGGTTGATTAGTTGTGTGCAGACAACTGAAACAAGGATTTAACTTATTTCTGCTTTAAAAATCTAATGCTTCTTGCAGAACTATAGAGGGAATGTCGACGATGAGACTTCAGGACTGTACTTCTCCATAGGTGCTATAAATTTCAGCACTTTCTTGAACCAACTTACTAAAGCTCAGGTTCAAGCTTAAGCTAGGTGCTGAAGTAAAGCATATTAGACCTTACTCTGAAAGGACTCTTTTCCTTTATTGTTTTAAATATCCTGAATTCTATTTGGCTTAATAGTACAACAAATACCTTCCCTCCTTTTCTCGATCCTTCACTTGGAAAATTCAGAAATGAAGATGAGATAGCTAAGGGATGTTAAGAGCAGCTGCCTTCTCCACCTGTTTCATTCCAGGATCTCTCTTGTCCAACTGCTGGAGCCCAGCTTGATGTGTGTACACACACACACAAGCACGTACATATGCACAGGCAGACATACACACATGACATCACCAGTCACATAGACGGCCACAGACATGGCGCTGCCTCCAGCAGCACCCACGGTGGGGACTCATACCAGACACAGGCACAGACAGCCACGTCCCCTCCTCCCCTTGGGCTGGCAGAGGACGAAAGTCACTGGTGCATCACACACACCACACTCTCCAGGTTCATTAGCACATGCGCATTCATGTCCCCTCTGCCCTCCTGGCACCCCTGCCTGGATCCCAGTCCCCCTTACCCACCCCATGGGTCCCTGACTCACCAGCTGATCCAACTGGGTGCTCGCTGCACACACACAGCACTCACACACTCATCCCACAGGCACCCCACACTCGTGCATCCCCTCAAATACCAGCGCGGACCCTCCACCCGCCTGATGCCCCTGCCCAGACCTGGAGCCTCCTGCTCACCAGCTGGTCTAGATTGGAGTTTGCCAGTGAATCCACATGCACACCCCATGCACGCCTGGTTGGGGAAGGTGCAGACACTCGCCCCCAGCAGCTGGCACCCAGCACACAGGCTGGACCCATGGTCCTAATCCAGCTGCCTGTGCTGAGCCCCTCACTCACCTCGCTCAGGCCTGTCTCCCCAGCAACTGTTTTTTTTTGACACACACTGTTCCCACCCCAGCTGCTGGAGGTAAAAGACCCCATCAGCCCCAGCAGCTGACACTGAGACCCCACTGGCTCCAGCAGCTGACACCACAGGCCAGGGGTGTGCCACCACCCCTGGTCTGACCCCAAGAGCTGGCACCCAGTTTCCTCACACTGATCCCCTCATTAGCTGGCACTAAGCCCTTGCACACACATGAGATAGGGAGCAAGATTACACTGAGAGATCATTATGAGAAGATTTAATATGATAGGACAAACTGCAGTGATCAAGCATAGGGCTCAGCCAGACAAGTGTAATGGCTGGCATTGTTTTGCATGAGCCCAGCCCCTTTTATACCATTTTCTGTCTACCTTTCTTTGTTCCTCTCTGCTCCTCCTTCCCCTGCATCTTCCCCCACTGGTCTGCAGAGCTCTTTTGACACTCACACCCCTCCCTATCTGGTTCTTCCCTGGTTTAGAAGGGAAGGCTGATCTTCCTGGAATTGATATCTGTAGTTTCTTGATATCCCATCAATGAGTGTGAGTGGCAATTGTGTGTTTGTATCTTGTCTCCATGTGTGTTTTGTCAGGTCTGTGTTTCTTACTACCTTATCACTTGTCCCTTAGGTTTGTGTCCCTGTGTGTTCTTGCTTACTACCACTTTTCTTCTTATCCCTTTTTTGCATTGAAAAAGTTCCTTGGCCAGATAACCTTAAAAGAGCACGTGCTTTCTCCTCCCACTTGCCCTTACAGAGATCACTTGTGCATTAGGTACGCGGATTGTACTATTGAATACACATTAAAACCAACCAACCAACAAATAAACAAACAAACAACAAAAAAAGTGAAACACCCTCCTCCCAAACCAAAAACACACACAAACAAAAACCCCAACCCACAAAAAACAACCGCCACCTGTTTATCAGGCATTTGAGTATTGTATTGTATTGTATTGGAGAAGTCTCAAAAGTGCCAAAGGAATAGTCAAACAGGCAAAAGAACTATCTCACTTGCACTCCATCAGATTGTTTGGCAAGTCTTAATTCTGTAATGCTTCATTCATCCACAGAACCTCAAGAATAGGATCAGGATTCAAGTGTATACTACAAATAGAAAAAATTAATGATTTGGCCACTGAAACATACGTAAACCTTTCCTAAGCACACAAAAGACACAAAAAATACTTTCTGTTTTCTTGTATTAACTTTTATGAACTATTTGCATTCAGCTCAGTAATAGTCCTACTGAATTGTAGGGCAAGTTCTTTGGCATAAACTCTCATAAGGAAAAGCTTCTGAAACAAAGTGTTTCCCATTTTTGAAAACAGTTGTCAGGAGTATAAAAAAGGACTAAATCTGGGATTTAATTTTAAAGAGTTGAATAAACTGGCCTGCTTCAGAAAAAAAAGAAAAAACCCCAAGATATCTTCCCCCTAAAAAAAAACCAACCTCAGAAACCAAGATTCTTTACCCAAAGAATGGAAACCAAATAATGCAAAAGGCCACAGGCAGAGAGCTTTGCTACTACTGAAATGTTTCAAATTAGGTAGCGTTTCAAATTAGGTACTGTCTTGAAGTGTGGGTTATTGCAGACTAAGGCAAACTGTCAAGATTCCTGTAGGGTGATATATACCTTGTAATCACAGTCCTCTCTGGTAGCAAGAGAATACATGCAGCAGAATGAGAATTAGTCAGCTGTTTTAAGATTAAAGTAAAAATGAATGATAAGAGGGTATTTGAAAACTATTACTCAGTCTTACAGATATATGGCATGGTTCTTTAAGATTTGAAGATTCAATAAAATTTACTGACTTTCTATATACTGAAAGTCATTCTGTGTATAGGAGTCTTTACATATCATTTTAAAAGAAGGCTTAGGAGGGAAAATCTGATGGAATGGAGTTGCAGTGCTGCATTTTCTTATTTCATATTAACATGAATTTTCAGGTAAAAATGTCCCAGAAGTCAGCAATAAAAAGCTTCTGTTGTATTTTGTTATCTTTCCGGACCCAAGACACACATAATTTATTTATAAAAAAAAAAAGTCACATACAAGGAAAAAAAATAAAGGCCAAGAAAAACTTTAAATTGCACCAATGTACACTGATAAGTAGATGTACAGTAGTTTTGTTTGTCTTTTTATTATATATACAGAAAAAATGACAATCGTATAGTCCACGTTGACTTATCAGGGCTTTGGGTGCACCATATATCATGTCTTTCTGCTATATGCTGTAAGATATCTTCCTGCATTTTATTAAACAAAATGATAATGTCTCAACTATTGATACATTTATTTCCTAGACTGTTTGTTCTTTTTGATTGTTTTCTTGATTGATAACAGACATAACCACTCTACTTCAAATTTGAGGTTACTGGTTTTTTTTAAAATTTCAACAGTCAGGTCAGTCAAGGAGCAATAAAGTTGAAAATTGTCATTTCTCTAGAATAATTTCAGAAACCTGTCCCATGGAGCTTTGTCTTCCCACAAAAACTCATGCATTTTTATTATTTCTGGTTTTCCAATGCCCAGAAGCACTGATAGATGTTATATGGAAACAATAGCACTAAAATAACACATATATATTTACTGTTTCTAGGAGCTTCCCACTGGAACACAGAAGTAGAATATACAAGCAAAACATAAGGTCATACTAACGGTCATCTTGGAATCCTCGTTTGTGAAGATGTTTCTGTCTATTTTGTATTCCTTTTATTTTGTCTCTCCTTTTAAATTTCTTTTCCCAAGTCCCTCATGATTTACCTAATACAATTGTTTTGCATGTCTGAAACACAAGATAAACTGTAATATGTTGAAGGTAAGTTTACCCTCCTCTCCCCAGTGGCACTCACTAGTTAGGGGCATGGGTTGCTGCACATCCCATATCTATACTGGCTTAGCAACTGCAACCAATATATAAATTATTGCAGTAATATTTACTATTCAGGAGGATTTCACATACATCCATGGTCAGTTATGATAATTCAGCTCATTGGTTCAGTATTCATCAATGCACAGACCTCAAACTCACTGTTTCCTAATAGTTACACGTGTAAAATATCTCTAGTTTATTCTTCTGTTTCCTAATGCATGTTTATGATGTAGCCCATTCTCCTTCCACAATGGGAAGGAAATAACAAAAAAATGCACAGCTAGAATAGATCAGTCACAAAGGCAGCATTTTGTCATTTGGAAATATCTGTACATATTTACTTCCCCAAAGTTGCTATGAGTTTCTCAAGCTGGGGAAAACTTATCCTGATGGATAAGCATGAAGGATGATGAATGATGGAATTAATCTTGTTTGTTTACAGAATCATAGGATTCAAAGGACCCTTGAGATCATTGAGTCCAACTGTAAACCTGACACTACAAAATCCACCAGTAAACCATGTCACTAAGTACCATGGCTACAAGCTAATAAGTGTCTAAAATACTTCAGGGAGAATTGCTGGAAACATCAACCATATATTTCATTGTTTACATTTACAAACATACTATTTTTGCCTTCTCCCTACCTACATATAAACCAATGTACACCTTTCTTCATCTTGCCTGGGATAACATCGTGATCAGTAATCTGAATGATAATGTGTCAGAATTAATGACTGATTATTCTCAGTATCTCTACATTTCCCTAAGTCATTTTGAATACCATTTATTTCACCTGGCTTCAAATACCTGAAGTTAGATGTCTGGTTTAATTCAGTTTTCTAGTCTTTTTCTATTCCCAGAGGACAAATTATTTCTTTCAGGGAAGAGATTAAATCCTAAGAGAAGTTTAAGATACGTGAAAAGAATTTTTGGCAATAACTTTCATGACAATGTATGATAAAAAAATTTGCTTCAGTTACAAAAAAAGATTTCTTATATTGCTGTAATTGCGTTATGAAATGTCTTACAATTCCATATAGCCCCTCAGGTTTAATACCTAATCCTGAACAGGATTTCTTTCACAAGACCTAGAGGAAATAATTTACATGACTTTTGTGTTATTGGTGCTGCTGAATCCCCTGTCCCAGATATGCATTTTGATTGTAATTAAAACCTAGCACTTTCTGTAACTGCCTTACAATAAAAACCCCACAAAAACATGCTGGGGCTTGAGGTCAGGTGTATTCTTGGTAAATTCTATGGACCACAGAAAGCTGTCTGTCTGCAAATCCCTTAGCAATGTTTATTTCCTATACCTTAATCAATATACAGTTGGAAAAAATATTTAGATAGAGAGAAAAGTGATGCTGAGAGAAGACAGACAAGTCATGCCGAGAGAAAGAAATGCTAAATACAGCCAAAGCATCTAGACATGTATTACATTTCTCTTACTACTTAACAAGACAAATGAGGGGGACCCTACATGGCACAAAACTCTCAGATGTTTGTTTTAATATAGTCAAGAAGATTTTTAAAGCCTGAGCATGGTTTTTTATGTAGTCCTTAACCCTCCAAAACAGAGAAGAAGCAAACTTCACTCAATGTGTAACAAAACCCAACATAATTGATAGAATTATCTACAATTTAAATTTTTTTTCCTGGCACTTAGAAGCAAACCTAAGTCTGTTCAAAGTTACTGCAATAATAAACCTTGCAATGATGGTGTCTGTCAGTTTCATTAAATGGAAAGAATTTAATGTGATAAAGACTTTCTGAGGTTACACATAATTTGATAAAATACAGGTTATAGTAGCCAGATATTATGAAAATAAACTTCTTTAATTCCCTTGGGTAACTGCAAAACTTTGTCTACTTTTAGACAATGACAAGCTTTTATTCTTTCATTTAGTATGGATTTATGCAAATTTGATCAAGGATTTTTTATGTAAGTTTCCATCGAATTAAATGTTACTGTAAAAGTTAAAAATAATTATATTTGACCATCAAATTAAAAGCTTGAGATTGACTAGCACTCTGAACTCTTTATTCATAAACTTCAATTTAAATGCTCCCCTCATTTCAGTTTTCTAGAAAATGTTGAAAATAGAATAGTTTCTTTGAGTGAGAACTAGGTTAAAAATATCTCCAATGTACCAATAATTTATTGTGAAGAAACTTCTTTTTTGCTCAGTATCATCATGCAGAAAAAGTAGTTGTAACATACCGTTATTCACGAGCTGCCCTAAAAAAATGAGCTTAAAAAAGGAAAAAAAAGAATTGGGGGGAAAAAACCTCCATAAGGAAAATAAGTAACTGGTGGAGATTTTAACTTGACTAAAATAGAGCTTAACTGGGAATTGTTTAGGCTTGACCTAGAAAAAAGGCATGAAAGCTTAAAAAGTCAAACCCCCATCCCCTTTAAAATATAGTCACTCATTGCTAAGAAATTAATTTCCTACAATAAATTTATTTTCTTGTCAGACTTAGGAGGGAGCAGAAGAACTTTTGCTGCTGTTGTGTAGTGACTTAAAAGTAGTTCTGCTGAAGAAACTTTGTTTGGGGTGCAGCAGATATCAGAAATTGTTCCTACATTTAAATGTGACAATTTACAGCAACAAACAGTGCTTTGCTGGAAAGGTTTCCTAAGAATTAACTTCTTGGAGATCATTATTTGAGCACAGCAGATCACATACAGATATTATTACCTTATTACTCTTATCTACAGGATGATCATGATCGCCATCTATAAAGCTGGAAAACTTATCTACAGATAGTGTAACTGACAGTAGCTGAGAGGTTTCACTTACAAGACTAACATTAATGATTCTTGGTAATTCCCAATGTGTTTCTAAATGTATCCATAAATCTTCAGAGGCTACTTAAAAAATGTTGTGAAAGTTAACTGAAGGTCCTGTCATTTGTCATTGTTTTGACAATCCAAATCAAACATTTCTTTGAATGTTAATGGTGAAGACTTTCAATTCTTAAAATGATCCTATAGGGAATATAATTAAATTGGCTTTTTAAAGCAGCTCCTTAGATATTGGTTATATAAAGGTAGAAGTAAAAAGATGAAATTCAAATTCCATTTTTTATTAACATGTATTCTTAGCTCTTGTATTCTAGTAGGGGGAATTAATGTATATGATTTATTTATTTATTTGAATAAATAAACTGAGAGGAATGTTTAAAAGAGAGTGTGGAAGAAAAAAATTACATGAATTAGCTTGATATTTTCTTATGGTTTTACAGATAAAAAGTCAATTTTTCTTTTACACAGAGAAAATAACACAAGGAACTAGAAAGAAGGTTAAACTGGCCAGAAACCAACGTTACCTTCATTGAAATATCTGGGAAAGAATCTGCCAATGCAATTCCTACTGTTCAAGTTTTCTAGCAATGCCATACTTGTACAAAATAGGTATGCAGGGTTCCTTGGCCTTACAACACTTAAACAGGAATCTAGAGATCTATAGAAGAAACATCTACATCTCAGTTAGATACATTAGGTGACCTTAATATTCAAGGAAGAGAAATAAATATTGAAGTCGTCATTCTTGCAACCTGTTTTAGTATGTAATTTAGTATAAAACATGTAAACTAGTATCTATACTATCTCTAAATTGGTATAAGAAGTATAATTTTCTCTGTTGGCTGTAAAGGAAAGCAATGGTGGCTAGCCCAGATGTCATAGATGTCTATACTTTAGATCCAGTGTGGATTATTTAGATAAATCCATGTGCCATAACTTGCTGAGATCCACAATCTGTCTTCCCTCTGTGTTAGATCCTGTCCCCCAAAACTGGTTCCAAGGTCAGCTGTTTAAGTAACTAGGTCCCTTCACAGCATCACAAACACTCTGTGAATTATCATCTCTGAGCTTATGAGAAGATAAAAAAATTGCTATCAGGCTAGTCAGTGAGAGGGCTATGCCAGACTCGTAAATATACACACTGTGATCTTCACAGCAAGACCTAAAAATCCAGGCCTTCTTTAATTACAAAATGAGAAAGTCTGGAGCTGTTCTGCTGTGTTTCTTAGACACCAGGTGTCCTGGAAAGGGAAAAAGAGTTTAGAAGTAAGAATGTTTAAAATAATATATGAACAGGAAGAAAGTATATACTCACACATGTCTTAAGTCACATAAGGCTCATCATAGTGAGGTTTCAAAATACAATCTGGATTTTGGATTTACGGTTAATCTCACAATTAAACAATGTTGCAGTGTCTTACTTTTTTGTTAGTGTAGATCTTTACCAAAAACATACGAAAGTAAATTAAAAAATAGCTATTGATTTCACTGGTTTTAAGATCAGACTCTTCGAGGTGCATTTTCACATAAAAATTTCTTATTCTTTAAGCATTATAGATTCTGGTGAAAAAGCAAACTGAAATAATCAAAGAAATAATATTTTTATATGTTTTTTTTTTCCCTGGAGCCCACAGGATACTTTATTTTCTCTTCTGCTCTGTAGTCTGAACTCATGACCCCAAAGTAAAAAGACAACTCTGTTTATTTTGGAGGCCAGAAAATATGTTGTTGTTATTCCTAGTGCAGTCATTTTATTGGCCTGACAAAGAAGGCCTTCAGGACTTGTCTGGCCTGTCTGAGTCTGAGGTGATAGTTTTAATTGCTATAGTAGTTATCTGGGAGAAGGTGACTATTGCGTAACTTGGCTTGGCTTAGTTCTGTGATTGCCCTATATGGTAAAGGTCTGACAGCCCTATGCAATCGCTAAGGAAAAAACGATAGTTCTTGACTGTGTTTTGGGAAACTATTATGCTGCTATAACTAATTGCTAAGTGGTGCAAGCAACCAAATATTTGACGGAAACCAAGCGAAAAAAAGACCACGTAAGCAAACTGTGTTAAGAAAATCTATAAAAACAGCCCCCGCTGGACCCAAGACTGAGGTAAACTTCCACTGTGAGCATCCTACTCTTCCTGGCAAAGACCTAACGAAGCTGATGACTCGCCTTTACCTCCCTCACCCCCATCCTTTGGGAGGAGTGAACCTTCAGGTGTTATGACTCAGAGGTGCACCAGGGTTGAGCCTAATCCCACGGAAAAGGGGTTGATGTTAGGAAGACACACTGTGTCTTCACAGTGTCAATGATTTGTGAATGTTACTATCATTATAACTAGAACAATTATATCTGCTTGTTGTGTTTTAATTAGACTATTAGAACTTAAATCAGACTAACAATAAATTATGGAACACATATCAGTTATGGTTCCCTTTGCCCATGGAAAAATTTTAAGTGCAACTGTTTCAATAAATATGACTTTACTCTGTTTCAATCTCAAGGAAACTCTAGTCTCCCCTTAGGTTATCCGGACTTTGTATTTTTGGTTATGGTCATTGGATCAGCTTACCTGAGGAAAGGTATCTTGTTATTCTTTTTGTCCACCATATGTAAAATTATTAAACATTGGGGTATTTTTCATGTTAAAAATGTTGCTTTTTCTCCTTTGCTAAAGAACACGTGCTTTGTTTAGGAATCTGCTACTGCATAAGCACTGTAGAACAGCACAAAAGCTACATTTAGGCAACTAAATTAAACATGTCTAGGACTGTTGTTTGGTGTTGAGGCCTGCTGGCACAGAGCAGGTTGCATTCATGATATTAACTTATTTTACTCTCCAAACAGTACAGACACTTCCCAATTAAGAATCCTCCTTCTTCTATGGTATCTCCCAGAACATACTTGGGAATAACTGGGAAAAACATTACTTGGCTCAGATGAAACCATGCCAGGGACTGTTCTTACTGTTGAAAATTATAGAGGATTGATTTCTAGTGACTGGGAAGTGGCAATACAGATTTGGCTTAGATATTTAATCCATCTCTATGCTTACATGTTTCCTTCATTACATACTTAAAAATTGTCAAATCATAATAAATGAACACCTCTCAATCATCTATGTAATTAGCTGTTTTGCATGGTAGAGAAGTATGTTAATACTTACCATATTTCAGTGATGGAGAACAAAGGCACAGCATGTGTGGCAAAGATCCAGTTACATTCTTAGACTACATTTACTTACTTGTTTGAACTTGATCCAGCAAACAACTCTGATTTATGTATGGTTTTAAATATATTAGATATGTTAAGTAATTTCTCACATGTTTTAATCCAAAGAGAAGTATTAAACCTCTATTTTCAGAATAGTTAAAACTAAAACAACACAGAATAATTCAAATATATGGAAACTGACACTCTTTTCCACCAACTTTACCCCACTTCTTCCAGAAACGTGAAGAATTTTTCAGATTTTAACACAGTTACATCTCAACAAATAGGCCAAGATATGGGCAAATGGCTTCTCCATTAAAGTGTGTTTACATATAAAGAGAGGTGAGAAAAATAAAAATTCTGTTTCTTAGAGGATGTTGTTTAAAAAAAAAAAGAAAGAACTTGACATAGACTATTTGTCAAAATTGCCTGTGAAATGGAAATACGGAGGAAATTTCATTTCAGAATTACTGTCTTCAGATGTTGCATTTCCACACTGAAAGTAATATTACTGCTTAAATTCCACTCAAAAATTTGTTTGAGTACAAGGCATGGCAGAAATGTAGGGAGCAAAGAAACTGGAATCAGCTACACACGTAAATGTCTATTTATCACAGAATTCGTATGACTTTCAAAATAAAATTAAGTGTGCAGTTATTAGGTTCCAGATTATAAGGGGCTATATGCCTATGTTGTGTAAAACACAGTGGCTGCATTCTTTTATTATTGAAAATTTGTTATTTCCAGTGGCTTAATAGCAAAATACAGATTCATTGGTTCATACCCAAACTCCTGTTCACATGAAGTTCAACTATGTGAAGCACTCCAGCATGTAACTGACTTAAATAAGGAATGTTGACAAGCATTAAGCTATTTTCTAAATAGGAATAGGATTACTTGCATTCTTAAAACTAAGAACATACTCAAGTGCATTGAATCAAGTCTGAAAATGGGACAGTACAATTTGCTGACTCATCACCGGCACTTAGGAAAGTATTCACAGCTTTTTTTTCTTTTATTTTTTAATGTTTTATTTGAATGTTAATTAGATTTGTCCTGCTCTGCTGACTGGATTTTATAGCTTGAGGTTTCATTACAGCATATTCAGCCTAGTTCAGGTAAGAAAAGCAATAGCTTTGAAATTTTGAAATCTGTGTGGTCTTTAAATTGATTTATCACAGCCTTTTTTGTGTAAGGATGGCCTATTCATACTGGCAAACAGTTGTCTGTCTTGCCTATGTTTCTCTATTTAAACCAAGTAACTTTCTTTCTCTGAGTTAAAATTTTAAAGAATGTTTCTTATCCACATTGGCTTGTAGCTGGCCGTAAAGTAGAACTGATCTCAGTTTCTCCTTATGGAATCTGTTCCCTCTCTCATAAAACAATTTAAAATTCATAGGAGAGACACTCCTGATGAATGTATTACTCACAGTGCTAAGGAGTTACTTTGACTCTCCCAGTTTCTCTCTTTCTGCCATTAAGTACTGGTAAAACAAAACACAACAGTTTTCTAAAGAAAAATGAAGATGCAATGAAACCACATTGTTTTGTTTCCTCTTTTTCACAGGGACAATTTACTCAGGAAATGCAAGGTCTAAATTCAACTCTGGTGTAGTATGAATTCAGTTTCTTATCCATTAGTGTTTTCGTAGTCACCAGCCTATTTATCCAGGAGTCCAATTTTCATACTGATTATATTTTCTCCTGGAGAAGTTAGTGACAAATGAAGCCTCTGAGTTTGTCATTCAGCTGCTTTTGCAGCATTGACAGATGCTTTCCATGTTCGTATACTCTTCCCTGAGTGTGGACGAGCCCACAGCTGAGCTGTGTCTGGATCTTCCTTCTTCCTGTTCCTCCTCAGATGCCCAGATCAGGGTGGGTTTTTTATTTTCATTTTTGTTGTATTTGTTTCTGAGTGAAATCTGGCAAAGTTGCTTCAGAGTCCCACCTCTGTAAAGAATGGGTAAGGATGTTTAGGATTTTTTGACTGGATGAAGAGCATCCCATGCTTCTATGAATAACAGAATCCTTGAAGGTACATTCATCATGGGCAGCTATTTAGAGAAAAAAATTTAAAAAGGGGGAAAAAAGAGAACCTGAAAGAAAACAGTCGTTGTTTGGGTTTGGTGATTTACTCAGAGTTTCAGAATAGTGACCCAGTGACCGACTACAGGCTACTTTATCCTTCCCAGAGTAACTATGTACAATTGTTTTTGAAAATAACTAACAAATTATTTATCTTCAGAAAATACAGCCAGAAAAGAAAAAGAATCATTAATTACACTATTTCTCATTCTTTTTTTGTAATAGAACAACTGTTTAGGAAGTGGATTACTTAAATTCAATTCTAGCTTTATTTTGAGATGAGATGACAAAATTTGTCTTTTCTAGGAGACTTTTTAATAACTAAATTATTTCTGGGTTCTGCCCTCCCCCCCTCTTCTTTTTGGTACTGCATTACAGCGCTAAAAGTAGTTCAAGAGTCATTGAGCCATGGGAGAGGGGGAGAGAAGGAAGGGAGGATAGAAAAATACTGATATTTTAGGCTGATGACAAGGGCATTGACCTGAAAAAGTTCCCGTGGGTTTTGGTGAGTAATAATAACTAGCCTCTCGCTTGCTTTGAAAGGAAGAGGAGTGTAGTCATTTAATCTTAATTTATCAGCCAAATCAGAAGTTTTCTCTGATGGACTGAAGATAAATTGCTCTCTGTTCTTGAATTTACTCTTTCAAATAATTATAATTGCCTAAAGGTTTGTTGTGTTATACTCTGTAACACACCTTCATGGTGCCCAATATACTCTGGAGTAGCTTGACTAAGAGCAGGCTTGATCACAAAACAGTGCCAGAATTTATGACAACAGCATTAACCAGAGCAGAATGGAGCAGTTGTCCTCAAACCCTCAGGGATTATCTCTAAAAGATAAGGAGGAGCAGCTGGATATAGCTTTAAAAGGGTCAGAGTGCAGTAAGCTATTTGTTACTGAAATGGAAGAAATTTGGTCTAGCTGCATTAACAACACAGCTAGGAAAAAATATGGGTTTTAAATAAAATGATGGATAAGGTAAAAAGAGTTTAAACTGGAAATCCTTGTTATGTTTTGCAAAGCAGAATAAGATGGAAGAAAGGAAAAAAAAGTGTTGTCATCTACTCATGAGTAAAGGAAAATTCTAGAGCAAAACATGTATTTATATGTACCTGATACAAATAAATATGTTTTCACTAAAACCAATTTGTATTTTCCCGTAATAATATATACTAAATCACAAAAATATCTGATGCCATCTGCCTGTAATTATATGTTAAAGTTAAATAATAAGTTTAAAGAACAGATATGCATTATTGTTATTTTTTCATGATATGGTAAAAATTAGAAATATAATCTAATGTGTTTTTCAAAAGAATTATTGATTCTTGCATATACTAGGAGAGGAATGGTGTTCACTGACTGAAGTATCGTAGCGAAAGAAAACTATGGCAAGAGTACATCTCAGAGCTTTCAAATCATACATGGATCTTGGGACCATAGCTAAAATAATGTGGTGTTTGTACATGGGAAGAAAAGCAGAGAAAGGTCAAACAACTAGCAAGCTTCTTGAGGAAACTACATGATTCTTCCAAATGTGGAATCTTCGAAGGGCAAGAAATAAGCAGTGAAAGCTATTCAGCTACTCTCTTCCTTGCAGGCCGAAGTATTCTCATACCACTGGTTGGGGAATCAAGTTTAGAAACAGCTAATCTATGATGCGTATTCTACTGTGGGTTCTCTTTCCTATAGGACTAGTTCTTCTCCTGTGTGAGAGAACACAGTTTGCCATTGGCTGCTACTGAACACAGAGTTCCCAGTAAGAAGTGCTAGACCACCACAACCAACTTACTGGATTTTTTTAAAAACCTTGCCAGAAAAGGTTAGAAGACATCTATCAAAAGAGACATCAACTCTTTAAGATAATTACTAATCATTCTTTAGAAGAAATCATATCACCGGTCATCTAAATGCAGTTCAGCTTTTTCCCTTCTTCTTCTTTCATCAGCAAACTTAACAGCTGGGGCCTCATACAAGACACACAATTGACAGATAAAGGACTCAGATGCCAAGGTCTAGAATAAATTTTTTAGCAGCAACATCTGTGTCTGTTGCAAGGCCCTTGGCTGATTTCTTGGCTGGCTGTTTGGCTGCCTCTGCTCTGTCTGAGTCCGGTGCCGGCTATGCTAATGGCCATGTAATGGCCCCTGGTGCCCTCTTGGGGAATTAAACTGCTGATAAACGTGCTGGCTAGCCTTATCCCTGGGATTTTTTTTAGCTTTGAGTGACCTGCAGCTGGAAGGGTTTGTTGCTTATTTGAGAGAGAGGCCCCTGAACAAATGCTCACAAATTCAGTGTATGCAAGGCCAGCTGATGCTGCCAAAAAATATTTTTCAGTCTCCTGTAAAGTCACATTCCTTCTAGAAGTAAGGTCTCCTCAAGCCACTGGAAATACTAAAGATGTCAGAAAGAAAAAATTCTGGAGAGCACAGATTGTGGAGTCATTCACTTTAGTGTGTTATGCATTTCACAGAATCACAGAATTGTTTGGGTAGGAAGGGAACTCATAGAACATCCAGTTCCAACCCCTCTGCCATGGGCAGGGACACCTTCCACTATACCACATGGTTCAAAGCCCCATCCAGCCTAGCCTTGAACACTGTAAGGCAGGGAGCAGCCACAAATTCTCTGGGCAACATTGTCCAGGGCCTCACCATTCACACTGCAAACAATATCTTCCTTACGTCTAATCTAAATCTGACATCTTTCACTTTAAAGCCATTACCCCTTGTCCTATCACTACACACCCTTGCAAAAAGTCTGTCTCCAGCTTGCTTGTAGGCCCCCTTCAGGTACTGGAAGGCTTCTGAAAGGTCTTCCCAGAGCCTTCTGCTCTCTAGGCTGAACAGCCCCAAGGCTCTCTCAGCCTTTCCTCATAGGAGAGGTGTTCCAGCACTCAGATCAGTTTTGTGGCCCTCCTCTGGACCCGCTCCAACAGCTCCATGT
>Ga0065711_1011686_pt1 | contig 22182 bp, 16 predicted proteins | sample Hoacrofraction12_FD_59098 | JGI IMG/M metagenome (GOLD analysis project Ga0065711, IMG submission 59098) | Hoatzin crop microbial communities from Cojedes, Venezuela - Epithelial fraction 12 v2 (version 2) | ecosystem: Host-associated > Birds > Digestive system > Esophagus > Crop | place... | reverse complement strand
ACAGTGGTGTTACAGCCTGTACCCTCTATGGCAAGCCCCATCTCAAAAAGCAGCAGGATTTTGAGATCAGAGGGCCAAAAAAGGGGTTGTCTGTACAAAATGCCGCCCATTTTCTCATCACGGACAAAGCACCTCTTCATACAAATCGTGTCTCACATTTGTCATCACAAGAACAATTCTGTCAACTACCACCACTACTGGGAACAGGTAAAAACAGCTGAGCAAACATGTCCTTGTGAAGAAGAAACATGCTTATAGTTGCACAGGTTTCTACCATCAAGTTGCGGAAAAGTAGTGCGCAGTGTAGCCAGTGCTGGCGGGGAAAACCAGAACAAGACAGCGTACAGCCTCTGGGCCTGCTTCCCTCTGAAACGTCAAAACTGTGCTTTACTGCTCACCGCCATTAAATTGTAAGTAAAGCAGGAATCCCACAAAAAATACCACCTCAGGAATTTCGCTCCTGGAGTAGGATTAAAAACAAATAAAGAAACCCCCTAACCTACAAACTTTATAAAGCCTGAAATTCTCAAGACACCTGTTCTGAAATACTTTTTGAAGACAGGTGCTTCTCGTGGATTTTCATCATCCCTCTCCTCCTTTGCGCATTTCTTCTGCCACACTGATATTATTGTGACAGCTCAGTAAATTTCACAAAATACAGCAGCGATCACGCTGTTGAAAGCCCGTAACTCTGAGTACTTCTATGCCCACAGGCTGCTGGGTAACAGGCAGAACTTTGTGTCTGAATCACACACAGTTTTAGCCTTCCTTCTCAGACAGAAATGCCGCAGGGTGGATACTATCTTAATCACGGTTTAGTGAGGTTCCTTTGCACACTGGTGGGATGAAAGTGTCAGCAGAAAGTTAGAAAAAGATCACCAACTTTATAGAATAGACAGGTCACTGCTGCGTCTCAGCTCTACCAGTCTTTTGTCCATCAGTTCTGTTAATTACTCCTCCAAGGCCACGTACACATCTCAGACATCAATTGCAACCTTTAAGAGCCATAGCACAACACACCAAAAAAATCACTAATTAAGGAAACTCTTTTCTCAACTTGTGAAGCAGAATACATTCATAACACGGCTCTCACTGGCTAGACAGAGCACATACACAGCACGGTTCAGAAACACTTCCTCTCCACAAATCATGAGAAAAGTGCTAACAGACTTTTAATGCAGAGCATAAGTCATCACTTTTCATTTATTTTTGTGCTGGTATTTTTTTGGGAACAGTGACTCAACAACATTTATATATCTGAAAAGGGTTTAATGCACACAGAAACAAAGTGCATCCATATACACCGCAGAAATAATCTGCTTGTTGAAATGAAGCTACACGTGAGTAGTAACATTAAAACCTTAGGCAACGATGATTTGATGTTGGCCCATTTTCTTGCTCCCAGAACAGCTAAATTCTACAGTAAACTATCTCTTGTAAGAAAAGACAGAATTTCTTTCCCCAGTATTAACCTAGTCTCAGTGGTCTATTATGTTTAGGATGGTATAAAGTTTATTTGTATTTTGAAAATGGATTTTTTTCTTATTGTTTAACTCCTTTTCAAAGGTAGCCACTATATAAATGTCACTCTATAAATCCATGGGTCACCTACATTTTGAACAGCATATTCAGTTCTAATGTCCCCCTCTCATAAATGATGGAAAAGAATTAGAAAACGTTCAGCCTTTTCAAAGGCTAGCAGTTGGCTCAAAGGCCAGAAGGGATAAGAAAGTTGGGACTCCTCCATCTGGAAAAAGAGATGATGGAGAAGGGAATAAGACAGAGATCTGTAAAGCCAGGACTGACAAGGAGCAAGTGCTAGGAATCAGCTCTTCACTGTTACCTCCAGTTCAAGGACTAGTGGCCATCACAGAAAACAAAGAGGTGGCAGGATAAAAGCAAGATGAAACAACATGATGTGGTTCTTCAGATAACATGCTGTGGAAATCCCTGTCGGCAGCTCAGATGGGTTTAGGAGGACTGGACAAGTTCATGGAAGAGAAATCTGTTGAGAGTTGCTAAGTATCACCACTTCCAGAGAAAGTCCCTTAGTCACAAATCACTGGAGGCTGAAGAGTTACTCAAGGCAAAGCATCACGTGTACTTGCCCTGTTCTTCTCCCCTTGCATAGGCTTTTGCTTTTGGCACATGGGCTAGCTGGCCTTTTGGTCTGACCTCAAGACAGCTACTCCAACATTTGTAAAAAAAGCAGATGGAGACATCTTACTTTTTATACCTATCGGTATGAGCAGTATATCCAAGTGTGGTATTTTATTTCTACAATTTGTGAACAGTTAATCCTCATTACAGAAGAAGAGTTCCTACAAAAGAGCTCTTGCAGAGGAACTGCCATCAAAGAAATGTATTGTTGAGAAGTAATTAAGATGTTGAATACTGTGTTCCCTGTTAGAATCCAGCTATTGACTCTGAAGCAGCAGAACCTGTATGCCAATTCTGAAAAGACAACATTTTGGATAGTTAAAGTTGCTATTAGAAATGAATGATAATTGTTATGCAAACAGTAGGCACAGACATGAATCTCTTGCAGAAGCTCATGTCAGTTTTCAAGTAGTTTTTGTGACACTGGTGTCAGCTCCCTTTCTTAACCTAAGTCTCTTTTGACTGGAATTATTCTGCACTGCAGAGCTATTGCCTCGATGTTATAGAGATGAACAAAAACATTATAGGATGTCAAAACATCACAAGAATTCTTTGTATCAGGAGTAGAAGCCTAGCATTTAGCCTCCAGCAGGGCTAGCCTCTTTGATCCTGGGAACATCCAAGAGGTAGTCTATCAAATACGTAATAATAAGCAAAACTCTCAATTCAGAGGTGCAAAGTTACACCTGACACATGAGATTCGGATATCAGATGTCCTTGCTAGGGCAGAAAAACAAAAACCCACACAAGCCTCTCTCGGACATCCTGCAGCATGCATGACTCATGACCTGCAACCATGAACGACACATGGGGGTCTGGCTGGCTGTCAGAAGCAGCACAGATTAAAGCAGACACAAAAGAGCTGGTAACGGTCGCCAGGTGATTACACAGTAGCTGAGGTTTGGTGGCACATGATGCAAACTGGCAGCTCTGACACTCAAGGAGAAGGTGGGGTACTGTCTGCTTTGCCCTAGACTTCGTGGGGACCGAGCCACCCCACCTCTCCCACACATGAACACACACAGGAGCAGCACTCAACTGGGGAGATGTGTTCAGCCTTTAAGAAACATAGTGGCATGCAGAGGGCCCCAGAGACAAGCGACTCCTGGCTGGAGAAGCAGGCTTTTTTCCCCTCGGGTTTTAGGATGTGGCCTTGGAAAAACTAGGAGCCAAGTATGCAACTCAGTCCAAGTTAACACTGCAAAGGCAATGACTTCAGCATGCCCTGCATTTTCAGGAGAACACCAAAGATCTTCTAGATAAACCATAAATGAGCTTGTCCACAAGTGTGAGATTCTTGTCATTAGGGCAGGGAGCCTTTCCACGAATAACTGTCTAGAGCTGAAACTACCCCTGAAAAGTCCTAGCAAAAGATTTGATGCCCACAGAGAAAGAAATAACGTTGCCAACTCTGTTTGCATTACAGATAACATGCAGAATGTTTTTCTTGCTCTCTGGGGAAGAGGAAAGGGGTTGACTCTGTTTTCACACAAAAATGTCAGTTGGCCAGTACAGACCAGAATGATGGTTTGGCATTAAAGATATTTATGCATTTTTTCCATGAAGAAGAAAACTAACCCATGGCAAAAAATCAGTTGCCCACAAAAGGCACAGCTTCTTCTCAAGAAAAAAACTCAGGTTGGAACGTTGTGGTGGATAAAGGCAACGGCAAGAGAGAGAATTCTGTAATTTAAAAGTGACACTTCTGCACCTTTTTACTTCTGAAACCAAAGAAATCTTTATTCATTTCAACAATCCAGATCACATCAAGGTGAACTTCCAGTAGGATGCTACGGCTTACAGAACAGGTCATGAATACTTGATATGCCCTTTAAATACCTTAGTTCCATCTCTCGAAAACAATTATCCTTCACAGACCAATGAATCTTGCATAGAAATTCACTGCTCTGACCTGCTTCCTTAGCTCCCAGTTTAAAATGGGTCCAAATAACTTCGATCTAAGCATGTTTTCTCATCTAATCTCCAGAATGAGAGAGGTAATCTAAAATTTGTCAGGTATTGTCAATCCTGCTTTAAGGCAGAGGGATACACTAGCTAATTAAAATCTCTTCAAGGTCCATTCTTCTCTTTATTACTTTATCTTTGAACCTGGTTTTGCTAGCATCAGTTCCCACAAAAGCTTTCTTTCTTATGTATTTATGTTTACACTCACTGAAGTAGCAGACTTCTGAGACCATCCAGAAGTAAACCACCCCTCAGTACTGTTTCAGTTTAGGCTCTCTATATATCCTTTGCAGAAGATAACATTATGAGTGTTTTTAAAAAGGAATGTTATGCCATCCTGCCTGCAGGACGCTGATCCTGTGATGAAACCAGAAGGTCAGGTGGAGAGAACAGAAACTGGTAGAGTGGCACAGTACAGCTAACCCACAGAACAGGCCTTCGCTGAACACAGTCTACCCTGCCCAGGTCATCACCTTAGAAGAAATACTATCTTTGCTACTATCTATATTATCTTTGAGGGTGACAAGCAGCAAATCCGGAATCGAGCCCAGCTTCAGGGCTGCTACGGCACATAAACATGATGCAACCTCGGGTACTTCTATGGGTTTGTCACCGCAGGATCTGAATATTTCTGAACACAGCTACGCCTGCTGAAGTGGGAAAAATGCTATTACTGACAGTTGCAAGTGCGGGACTGTGACCCAAATATTCTACAGGGCTGTCCACAGAGCAGATACACCAACCTTTGGCCAGGGACCAACACAGGTTTGCTGTGCTGGCATGATATGCTGGCCAGTGTGAGCTGTTGGGTAACGCAGCTGCCGGGTGATCTCTACCTCACTGAGGTGTGCCCAGGCAGCCATACCCTCGGGCCACAACATCCAAAAGACATGCAGGGTCTTGTTACCAACAGATAACAGTACTGGTTTGCTTCATCCAAAGACAGACTGTGAGAGTTTGCAGCTTATGACTTCCTTTTAACGATGGTCATGGGAACACAGAAATCATACCTACCCTGTAAAAGTAAACCCTTACATACAGAAGATTAAAATATAAAACTTAAATAATTATATTGTCTGAGTGCATATCAGAATATTTCACGAAAAAGCAGGAGTTTAAAACCAGAATTAAGTGATTATGTGAAAGGCAGGAAGAAAGAAAAGATGGTACTAGAATGACACATGGGGCTACATAATCCAGGATAATCTGTAGTGTCTTTAAAATCTCTCTCTGATGAGAACAACACAAATTTATAAACTGAGAATAAAAAGCTCCTGCAAAACTTATGTTTTACTTAGGCAATCTGCATTACTGTCCGTTACAGAAGTTCTCTCTCTCTCGGTGTTTCATGAACCAGCCTTTTCGTGGCAAAGCCTTTCCTCAGCAGCATGAAGCAAACAGGTTTTCCCCTCACCCCACTCCCAGCCTTCTTCCAGGCTTTCGAGTCACGGGTGACATCATTTGCTATCAGCTGCTACTGTGAATTCTAACAGATTATTATGCTGCCCACTGATCTGCTGTGTCAAAATGGCTAATTAAACACACTGAAAAAACCACTAGTGATACCTCTGGAGACCCACTAGTGCAGTATGATATCCTATTTCTTCTGAACATGAAAAGGGTGTCTCAGTATCTTTCCTTCTGACCAACACACATTTTCAAGTGTGAAACACTGTACACTTCTTACATGGTTGAAAAGAATTGTCTTCTATTTCCAGTATGGATATGTCATGCACATACTAATAAAACACTTTGATATTTATGGATTCCATTTCTGTAGTTACTTTAAAATGTTTTAAAAGATTAATGGAAGTGAGAAAAGCTAGCACTATACATGCATCTTTATGGTTTTTACCAATGAAATATTGATTCCAAAAGAAAAACCCAGATCTTTAACCTAAATATCCTTCCATTTACAGACACCGCACAGGCCTTCACTTTCCTTTGGTACCAAAGTCAAGCTCTATAAAGAGGGAATGGAAATAATTGTGGGTGAGGAGAGGAAGGGGGAGCCCGAGTTCATTTTTAAATTGAGCATATTTACAGATCTAAATCCCTGACCACGTGATTTCACTCCTTTGATCATAGCTTTGAATTTACTGTAATAAAAAGTATAAAAAACACTAACAATTTTAAAGGGCAGAACCAAACCAAATGTCCCTAATCCATTTGCACACTGTTGTGACTGTCTGGGGGTCTTCAGTGCTTGTTAAATCTGCCCTATTCTGACCTGGAATTCCAACCCACTGTTTGAAGACATGAAGAAAGCCCAAAGACAGCCTGCTACTGAGGAAGGCAGCGTGCTACTTTTGTTCTAGATCCTAGGCAAAGGAGGAAAATGGTTTTCAAACTAGATTCTGCCAGTTGTTTAATGTGATAAGTAATAAAAATTTAAGACACTTTTTATTACTTTACCTCATTTAGTATTAATGTATGAGCCATCCACTGTATAAGGACTGGACTAGATGTCCTTACTGGTTCTTTCTAGTTCGCTTACAGTGACTTCCCCAAAGAAGGCAAAGTGACAGGCTTCCTAGGTGAACTGAAATGAGACTTGGATACAAAGAAGTTCAAGGCTTCTGACTCATGAATGATTAAGATGAAGAATACTGTGGAAGCAGTGGAGAAAAACAACTGAGCCTTTCTCCCAAAAGAAAGTAAAACTATGAAAGATGTTTCTGGCCTTACAGCCAACCCAGCCGCTTTCTCACAAAACGCTTGTGACAGCAGAAAGGTACCAAAAATGTATGTGATGAAATAGCGTAACAAGGGTAATGATCCTCTCCTGCCTTTTTTGTATGACCCTTCTCAAATTAGCTGAAACTACTGTGGGGAACTTCTTCAGTCAGAATCTGCGTTACGTATTACCACAGCACAGGTGAAACAAGGTACCGGGGTGAAGTTCATCAAAGGGTACCACTTGTTGCCGACCTCGATTCTGACACGCAGTCTGCAGTGGCAAGACAAGTGGAAGTTACTATTGATTTGTTCTGACTGCTTTGGAAGTGCAACCACTTTCTGCTTCTCTCATCTTTCACATCATTAATTATCTTGAAAGAGAGCATGGTGTACAGACAAGGTTTGTTACGGAGAAAACTGTATGACTGCACATGAGGTGACAGTACAAGAACATGACTACAGTACCACCGGATTAACAGATTATTTTGCCTTTAACAATGCCTCTGAAGGTACTGTCAGTAATAAGCATCTCTGACACACAGACTGGTTCCCTTCAGCTGGAAAAATGAAAAGGAGAATTTGTAACCCTTTAGTCACTTTGACATTCTTTTTACTGAATATATCCTTTGTGAAAACCCTGGATCACGTATTTTTAAATTTACAGTCTTGGGCAGGAAAAAAGATACACTAGTGAATTTCTCACCATCCTCACCCAGTCCTCCAACACTCCAGCCAACACGCTCACACATGCAGTCTCATGCAGATCCACTAATTAAAGTTCTAGTCCTCCAACAGGCTCTCACAATGGCAACACAAGAGCCCCGGCAGAACGCGGAGCAGCAAGGATAGGCTTTAGTAAATCCCAGTTCCAGCATGAGGTATAACTGATGGTGCGGTTCAGCTGTCAAATTATTTTAGCAGAAGCTCTCCAAAGAAAAATTTAACCCTCTGCAGAAAATGAGGTCAGTGATTCAACACTCAGTACATTTCCTTATTCAGTCCTAGCCAAAGCCTTGAAATAAAGTGATAAAGAAAGGTTCCTGTCAGCCTCAGTGCCCACATTTCAGAAGGATGTATCCATCTAATGCAGTATCATATACCTAGGAGAACAAATAAACCACTATGGGATTCTTGACTTCAACTATCATTTGACTTTCTTCCTTTTTCTTAAACTGTAAGGTTCTGAAACTGTGTTTCCACATGCTATTTAAGGATGCTAGGTGTTCCCTAGACTCTCACATTCATTCATTTATGCTCAGAATACTCCAGCTCCTCTCAGAACAGCTTCCCCCTTTTACCTTCTGTCGCTGCTGAATGTTGCTCATTGTGTCTGGCTGAAACTCCAGTTTGTCTGTTCGACAAAGTTTCCAGTATAAAATAATCATGATCAGGACCACCACCACGACGGGGACTGCCACACCAACAATAATCCATAGGTTGTTACTCTGTGACTCTGAGGTGGACTCCTTCAGCTTCTCCACAGCTGTGAAGTTAAACAGAAGACAGCAATTTTATGGGGTTATGTATTTTTAAATGAGGACACTTCAAGGTAACGTATTTTTATGTTCTTGTAAACAGTAGCTAAGGAATTTATCAGCAACTAGCCACACATCACAGGAAATGTCACACCACTTCCAAGTTAAGTGCGCCATGCTCAGGAAGCATGGCGCAGGTGATCAATTGTCCTGGCCTACCTTCTGAAGACCTGTTCTTCAACTACTAATAAACATACACTTCTGCCACATCATTCTATAACCCAAAACTGAGCTGACATAGTGAAATGGGTCCAGAAAAATTACCTCCCACTAACAAAGGCGAGAAGGACTTCCCAATCTTATTGCCTCTATCCTGCTTAAGCAGTATTACCAGCTGCCTCTTCTCTTTAGTTATACATTATACATTGTTATCTCCCCCAACAATAATCGCAGTCAATCTGAAATCACGAAGACCCTCCTCCTCAAGGTGTATAGTTTCACATTTTTTATTACATTTTTCCTTTATTTGTTTCATTGTCAGTGCGTGAGATTCTTTAGCCCCAAAAAGCATACAAAACTATTGAAAAGTGTAATAAAACCAGTTATGCTTGTAAAAAGTGAACTGGACGAATTGACAAAACTTTAATTTGCTCTATTTTGCACAGTGATTATATGCTAGACTAAAAACCACAGCAGTAATACATTTCTCGTCGAACTGATGCACTTGCTTGAAATGATGTTTTCGAGTTAAAAAGAATATTTCTATCCAATCTTATTTTTATGTATCATTTTTGTTAATAGTCATTCTAATGATGAACCTAGAGATTAAAGGAAAATAACAGAATTCTTACATTTTATACGTCTGACAGCTCATTTATGACATTACGTTTTCTGTTATAAAAATAACCTTTTTTTGCCTAGCTTCTTCCAATAAGAAGAAATATTTAAAAAATTGTACGATTCTATGCCTCTTACAAGAACTTTCTAATGACGTGTCAAGGTTTCAACGTGCAGAATAAGCTACAAACACTACACGAACTTTGTTCAACACTTACCGTTTTCAGTAAAGGGAATTTATTCTTGCAACTTTTTTGCATTTCTGTCTGACCAATACTGCAGTCCACTAGCAGATATTAAGCAGATGTATACAAGCTACTGACCTATCTTTAAACTACCATTTTAGTGAAGGACCAAAGTTAGAAACACATCCAGATGTTCCCATTATAACTATTTTCTTTCTTTTCTTTCTGCAGAGAGTTTTAATATCAGACACATGCTAGTTCTGTTGGCAAAATACCAAGCTTCCTGAATAAAGTTGTTATATGACTTTATATGACCTTCCATATTTATTCTGATGTGTATTTAGTAAAAGATCACATTACTTTTATATTAGCTTTATTAAAAGATTATATTACTTACAGATTACTGATGGACAAATAAATAAAAATAAGGTCAATTATATTAACTGAAGGAAATAAACTGTTTCTTTTTGCTTATACCCTCCAAAATGCCCTAATCAGCATTAGCCTACATATTTCACTCACAGACATGATAATTCAGACAAACAAAAAACAGCAACTTGTGTTAACCTTCAGCTAAAGGAAGCACTCATTTCAAGCTGACACCCTCCCATCCCGCAATCGTGAGCTTTGTGCAAGCTCCTGAGCAAGATATGCTGTCAGGAAATACTGGACCAGGAGAAAGAGATGAAAATGGCAAGAAGGTATCTATTTAGTATTTTCTAGTGCAAGCACTAAAGTGAATGCAGTGAGGCTTGCACTTAAGGACCCTGTTGCAACTCCAAGCGCAGCATAATCTTCAAGAAGCAAAGCAACACCACGTAGCTCACTGCAAGACTCCTAAAATTTACTTCCTCAGGAGAGTCAAAATTGCAGCATCCCAAGAACAAAACACTGCAACAGTGGGCACTGTGCAATGCCATAATCTCTAAAGCTAACGCCCCCCTTGCTGTTCCTCTTTGCTGGCATCGAAGTGGATTTCATAAGGCTTACGCTGTGCAACGGTGCCTTCAATGCGGTATCCAAGGATGATCGCGGCTCGCTGGATATCAACTCTGTTCATTAGGTCCGAGCACTTCAGAGCACTGAGTCTCTCTCCATCTTGGTCCTCCACAAAATAGATCAGCTCCACAGGGTTGTCAACACCAACTAACCGTGACACGTTCACAATCTGAGAAGAAATTGGAAAGCTTTTACATTTTAAGTTGTATTTATTTGGGGTCTCATACATTTGGTCTTTTAGTCCTTCCACTTTCTCCCCCTTCCCTTCACAGAGCCTGGACCTTAAGGATGCTTATCCAAAAAGAAACATTTGGAACAGCTTTGCCAAAATCGCATCAGTATCTGTCTTAATTATCACTGTGCGCAATCCTTAGTGCATAAAAAAGATTCCACCTTGTATTATGATGTAGGAATACAACTGCTGTTAAAGAAAATCCCCCTATCCGCGACACCAAAGAATATATTATACTAACCACGTAACCGCTGTGAACTGGCACAGTTTGGAAACTCTCCACACCCAGAGAAGTCTGACAGAAGACGTGCCATGCATAGTGCTCCAAAAGACTGTGCGGCAAAGACAACACGCACAGAGGCTAGTTTTCTCGTCTGAGAAGACCTTCAGTCAACGCTGGACAAGTGCAGATATACAGAGCTAATATTCAGTAATAATAATATGCTTCCAAACTAAAATTCAGGATATGTTCACCTAATACTTACACAAAAGATTCAGAGTGGAAGTCTTCCAGCGGAAGACAACGTTGCTGGAATAACACATCGGTGTCTAACTACACAAGTGCTACTCAAGTGCTCCGGGGCCCTGCTAAATCTACAGAAATATCTGTTTGGTATCTGGAAGGAAAGTGTTCAGGGAAGCAATCAATACATTTTTATGGCAAAACTGAAGTTTCAATTTTTTTTTTCCCCTATTTGTTTCAAGACAACATAAAGATCCAGTATTGAAGCAAGAGAACTGCTTTTACTCTAAACATGCCAACACCATGCCACCCTGAAAGCTTCTACTGCCTTTAGCATGTGTCTGTTAGTAGGAGCTACTGAAGAGATTAGTGTGATTGCACTTTTCCTTCTCTAAATATGTACTCTGAATTTGCCTTGGTATTCATGACACACACTTCTTTGCTCCAGTTTTTCCAAACGTTAAGCAGCTACACCGACAAACATCCTGTTAGCTTCAAATAGAACTGTTTGCTCTTTCTCAGCGAAAGCACCTGCACCGTCACCTTTGTTCTCCAAACAGCTCTCCCTGGCATCCACCTCTTCACGAAGCAATGTGTTTGACGCTGTGGGAAGCGATTCTTCCTACCCACTTCTGAAGACGTTAATAAACAAAAGAATGCATGCTATGAGGAAGCCTTGTAGATACTCCCTAACCACCAAATATCTACACTGCATATGAGGCTCACAAAACAATTCTGAATTCCTGTAAAATTAAATCTTATACATAACAACTCTCTGCTGTTTAACCACTTACATGCAATGGTCAGCTCAAGCTAGAATCAGGCCAAACGAATAGCAGGAGGTATTCTATCATGCAAAACAGAGTTTGAAGAGCTCTGGAAGCAACTGCCACAAATAGAGCAACATATTTTGCTTCCTTCAGAATTATCCTTTACTACGAAGTACGTATTTAATAAATCAGAATTTCAAACAATGTCCGTAGGCTTAAAGTAAAGCAAACACACAAATGTTAGCATGTCTGTGGCTTACAAAAGCAAAGCTTTGTATTCTTTTTTCTTTGCTAGTTTCCAACAAAACAATCATGTTGAAGGAAAGCAGTGCAATGTTCTGTCTCAAAAGGGATGATGTTCTGGTCTCTGGGGATATCAACTCAACATGTCCTAAAAAAGCATTTCCCAGGAGCGATAACAGCAAGGTATATAATAATAAAAAAAAAAAAAAAAAAAAAAAGGGAAAAAAAGAGAAAGCACAATTGTCATGGAAGACTTCTAGGTCAAATCAACGGAAAGCAAAGAATAACGCTGAATGTTGGTCATGTTTGATGTAAGAAACAGAACACCTACAAACAGAGCAGAAAAACATGCATATTTCTGAAACACAGCAAGACCTGCTAACAGGCCCCATTAACCAATGCTGCTTCCCATCCTGAATGCTCTTCACTCTTCTACCAGCTAAGGGGCAACCAATCCCTGACTGCAGGTAACAAAAGAGTATCAATCAATAAGGTTTCAAGACACATATTCAGCAGCTGAAAGGCTGAATCTGTCTTCATGGAACCCAGACATACCATGAGTTAACAAATGTCCACAGCTTCCTATTTCTGCTTCAGCTGGGCTGCCCTCACCACAGCCTGGCTCCGTGCACAGAGCAGCGGGGTCTATGGGCTGGTATTGGATGGACCCTCCCTAAGCAGCACTTCACTCACACGGGGAGTGAGGGAGTTTACAGGCCATGTGGGACTGAGAGTCCATGGGCTCTTTGTTTAATTTTATGAAATGTCTTTGTGTGTAGCAAAGCTACGGAATCAGAGAAATTTAGGAGATTCTTAAATTGAATTTGTCACACATTTTTATGGTGGTGTGGAGTATCCAAGAAGTACTGTAATTATAGGTGTTCTACACACCAGGTAACAGCCCGAAGCTGGTTGAATGGGTTAAAAAAGGAAACTTCTCCACAGCTGCCTTTAGAAAGGGCGGAGGGGAAGGAGGACAGATTCCAGTGAAGTTGCCACAACTGAAACACTACAGTTTTAACACAGACTTAAAAACAAGAGCATATGGCTCCCTGCGCTGAGAAACAGGGACAGGCAAGAACAGTCAGGAGGGAGATAGGAAGAAGTAGCTGGAGGTATTTCAGCACCAGCATAAAGAAATTCAGTGCAGAAATGCAGTATTCACACCATAACTGAGGGGAGCTGGGTATCGGTTTCTATTCTGGGAAAGCTGATGGCTGAACAGAGTATTCTTGAGGCGAGTATGAGCCACAGCTGGACTCGTACATAAACTCAGCAATTGTGACGCTATCTGTAGTTCAGTTTTCATCTCTGTCACACTGGTTCACAATAAAACTTTTTTTTTTTTTTCAAACTGTGAGTTTGCTGCAACACAAAAAACGGCACACTGCATCTCAACTGTTTTTAAGTCTGTTTATAAACTTCAGGTATGCAGCCACTGTGCCCATTTTTTAACACAGTTCCGGTATACTAAGTTTTGTGCCATTTTTCTCCAAATTATACTCTTTGTGCAGCTTCAGATTGGTTTTGTCTCGTGTTTTACAGAGGTGTCTCTATCCTTGAGAGTGCTAAGAATGCAAAGCAGAGTCAGAAATGGTAGTTTCCAGGCATCCAGCCATGCAGCCCATGTGTAAGGAAGCAATTAAGCATTTTACGTTTATATGTTGGCAGTGAGGGATAACACGGGGAGAAGGAGATACAAGAATTTCAATATATGGGAGGCAGAAAAAGGAAAAAAAAAAAAAGATTAATTCAACTTCTGTGTACATAAATGATACCATCTTTGTTGATACTGGATGGGTGTTTAACCTCCACAGACTAAAGGCTTAACTGTGTTCAGGTGTCAGTAAATTTAATTTAAAAAGTGCTTTCAAGAGAATATCATAGGTCAGTGAACAAAGTTGCCTTGGTAACCAAATCTAGTTCATAATTTAAAGCGGGGAAATCCAGACGGTGGGCAAGCTCGCAAGGCGCTTGCAGCAGGTCGGTCAGCCAGCGGGACATCCCAGCCAGCATGCCCACCAGGAGCAGGGAATCCCTGGGTGAACTGGTTCAGGGGGCACAAGTGTTACTTTGAAACAAGCAAACACACACACAACCTCCAAAAATGCATGTACGAGGATTATTTTCCCTTTTTCCACTATGCTCGTCCTCAGATTCTGCTTTCTGCCTTATTAAAAGTACGATTGCAGCGTCCGGGCAATGAAGTCCAGCTGTGCTGTGGTCTGCACGGTTCCACAGACAACGCAACACAACACCTACACGCAACGGGCACCGCGCGTCGCCCGCCCTGTGTCAGGGAAAGCTCTCCCCGCGAGCGGCGAGGCCGGGCAATGGCGGCGGGGCTGGCGCGCTCCGGCTGGGGCCGCGCAGGGCAGCCCTTGCTGTCCTTGCACTGAACACTCGCCCGCTTCGGCGGACGCTCCTCGCGCTGAGCTGGGGAGGCCGCTGAGCGCAGCGAGAGGGCCAGGGCGCTGCAGGCGTCGCCAAGGGAATTCCCTCCGTCGGCCAGCGAGCAGCCGGCTGGCAAACAGCCATCAGCACAGGCCACGGGCAGGCCGACAGCGGGGCAAAACGCCGAGGAGAAGATGATGCAGCAACAGAGCAAAGGCTCTGTTTGAAACCTGAACACTCCCAGCAAGGCTCAGCCTTTGCTCAGTTTACACACCTGGGAGAGACGGATAAGCTGCCGGCAGAAAAGCAAGAGAACAAACCTCTGTCTTAATGAAAAACTCAATGCAGTTACATCCCCTTGTAGCTACTGCTTCCCCCACACAGCACAACCACAGCGTTGCCTCCTAACGTGTTCTTTAAATCAGAACATTGCTCTTCTGTCACTTAGTAGGTTCACCTTTTCACTTTCTACTAGGTTCAAAAGACCGAGCATGCTGAAAAGAAGGAAAATTTATTTTTGCATTAACTTCTGGTATGTTTTTGAACTACAATTAAGTCATTTAATTCCTAAAAAAATTTAATGAGTTATGATAAACTATTGACAAAATATAGCACGGGGCCTAGCCTCTGCAGACACAATTCAAACTGCATTAAACATGTGCCTTTGATTTGCAGCAAAAGCAGATACATATTAAAAATATCTATGATTTGCTCTGTGAAACATAAATATGAGCATTACACAAAAATNNNNGNAATGCTATCTCATGTATAACAGTCAGGTGTGGGACTTCAGAGGGTTTTTTCCACGTAATGATTATAGGCTTTTTGGTTTTTAATCGTGGAGGGCCACCTGTTAAGAGGAGAGACAGGCAACCTGGGGACCAGGGGGATGGGACACGACGCAGACGGGACATGTTACCTGGGCGCCCTACGTAGTCCAAAGCTCTTATTCAAAGTGTCCAGAATTAAAGAGTAATTTTTAAAATTCAATTCAATGAGTAATTTTTTAAATTCTTAGATCCTAACACGTGCTTCTAGAAATGAAATCTTAACCTCACCAGCTACCACTTCTGTTCTCTTAGTATGTGAAAGGAAACTAATTTGCCTGCAGCAACGTTCACAAACAATTGCTTCACCTTCTGACCCTCAGTCCTGATTTTCCACAGAGCTTAGAAATGTCCGATTTCAATACACAATAAATACCTTTCACCTCAGGAAAAACTCAGGTCTATAGGGGCTCAGCACAAGTGAAATGTGTGGCTAGCCTTTCCTGGACATGTGTGTGTCCTGCTAATGAACGTATCCAACACTTCAGTGTTACTGGCAGCTTCTGTTCTTACTTTCACTATTGTAGCAGTCACTGGTTTGTGTGCAAGAAATATATATAGGCAGATCTGAATATAAAGCACAAAGAACATTAACAGCTCTCCCTGAAGACACAAACAGATGCATACATACAACACACTTCAAACACAGCTCATACACTTGGCTATGAGGAACAGAACTAGTAGCAGTAAAACTAAAAGGTTTATTGCAAATGACTATGGATCAGATCCTCAACTGACAGGGGAGCATCCTTGAAAGCAACTGTCCTCCACTGAGAAGCCCACTACCAGATGCACCACTCCAGCTGCCCACAACAGCCTCCCAGACTGTCACACCTACCACAGACCTGAACACCCTGTCAAAGCAAGCTACCAGGAACCTATAGTACCTGATGGCACCTATCATTCTCGTGCAGGAAAACAGGACACCTATCACAGACACCTAGCACCAAGGTATCTCCTTGAGCCTTCCTTCTTCCACATCTCCTTTATTACAGTGCTAACCCTATCTCACAGCATGGGCTGTGAGCATCTGGAGAAGCCCTGTGTTATGTGGGATGGTATGATGCACTGACCGTAACTAAGACGATCCTCCACTGCCCAAAGATAGCAGTTTGCAGACTCTTTGCACTAATTAAGCAGCGTAAATGAGCAGCACTGCTGTTTGTAACCTGACCTGCAGACCTCATCTTATGTCCCAGTAAGTAATACAAGCTGTAAGAAAAACACTGTATTTTCACTTTCTGAAATACTATTATTTTAGAAAGGACCTGCTTGTAATTTTGTGAGTGCAAAAATAAATTACCTGAGTTTTATTATGTAAAATAGTAAAACTGTAATCTACATGTACACATTTTACAGGCTGTGGCATCTTTGCTAGCAACATAAGGAATATTTATTTAATTTGTATGCAAAGGGAGGTCTGAGGCATAAAGAACAAAGAGCAATAAGAGGTGTTGGGAATAGAAGATCTAAAGCAGACATCTATTTACAGCAATTCAACACTGCACAAAAGAAAAATAAAATAAAATCTCTGTTACTGAAACAGATGTTTCTGAGACAGGAAAACAAAAGTAAAATACCAACATCTGGAAATCTAAGTGGCAGCAAAAACTGCAGATTAAATTAAATAAAGATAATAGGTCTGAACTACTGGAAGAGCATCTGTGAAGTAAACCAACTGTTGGTGAATTAGCTGGAAAAAGCAGTATCTGAGAAGATGAGCCACTATAAAGTATTTTGGCTTTCAGTTTGTTGAGCTGACTAGAACGAACATGTGTGATAATTTAAAGATTAAAACTGAATATCCAAGTCTTTCTGGACATTATGTGAATAATTCCACCTGTGACAAAACCATAAAGCAGCACTGGAATCCAGATAGCAGAAGCTGCCATGTGTGCAAAATTTGACATGATTAATAATTCTTACTTGAAAGCCATTCCTGTAACCAGGAGTACTGTGACAAACAGGCAGTAAAGGGGTAGAATATACTACTCTACTGCTGCATCAAGCCACACATGATTCTATTTCATATTTCTACACTGCCATCAAAACATCACAGAGAGCTGCGAAGTAGCTGTTCCAGAGTACTTTTTCTCACTCGGATGAGCATCCTGTCTCCTTTTGCTAGGCACCTCATGGAAGTGAGATAAGCCAGCAAGTTTTTAAAATAGAATGCTGGTAAAAGAATTTTCAATGTAGTTTTTAAGAAGCCATCAGAATTCTTTAGTAGCCACTTACAGTACTCAGTTGTTTCCATTTGTTATGTTTAGCTTAAAAGACAACAAGGTATCCAAAAGAACCGTAATTTAGGTGCAAAACAAGCATCATAGCTAAACGTGATACACGCTTATGAGTTATCTTTATGAAATCAAAACCTAGACAATATTAACTTCTTCAGTAATTTATTACCCTTTCTTTCTTCCTCTGACTTTGAGCTCGTAATTAATACCTGCACAACGTTGCTGCCTGCAAAACTGGCGCGTCTCCAGATCCTCCGGCTGACCAGAGCCTCGTTGAACAGGTGAGCTAGCTTCCGCTCCATCTCCGCCTGAAACACCTCCTCCTGAATTCGCTGGTCGACAACACCCAAGAGAACTACATTGCAGAGAAAGCAACCCAAGAACACAAATGAATTAGTAGAAGTTTCCAGTATCTTTTCTGCAACTTCAATTGCAAGCTTTGAGTCACCCTGTGACATCTCAGGGACAATTCAAAAGCAGCTGCGTTTGTACGGGAACACTGCCCAGTTTAGCCACAGGTTACATGTTGGAAATGAAGACACTGGGTGGGAAAAGGTTAAAATCAATAAATAAATAAAATTAGGGCAGAGGACATTTTCGGAATCTCAACCAATCTAGACAGACCCAAGATAGTGAACAAAGAGTTTCAATTCTAAAAAAAACATAAACTTATCAGCATTCATTAAATTGCTTAAAAACAAATCAAAGAAAAATCAGTCTAAATTGTCTGCTGCAACTACTTTCACGCAAAATTTTGTGTTCAGAAGTGATACAGAGGTGGAGATGGGCAGGCCAAGGGTTCAGAAGCAAGGAGAAAAAATAGCAGACCAGCAACACATAAATGAAGCTGTGTATTCTAAGCACATCTTCCCTAGGTAAGATTAACAAGTATGACAATTATAGCACAAAAAACTGGTTAGTAGCCCTGCCCACTTCCCAACCCCAGCTACTCCGGGTCACTGGGGCAGCTCATGCTGACAGGAATCCCTGAGGAACACCACACAGGAAACATGAAAAAAGTGTGGACCTTTGCTAAAAAGATGGCATCCAGTAAAAGTGGAGTGAATGGGGCGACAGTCATTCAAATGACCCAATTAAACAACCCTAAAGGACAGTAAACCAACTCACCACTGACTGCAGTAAAATAATTCAGTTTTCATTCCTGAGGCTCTCTGCTAAAATGGTTTATATTTTTTAAAAGTCCTTTTTCAGTAAGTGTTTTCATGTTTACTGTGTGGTGCTTAATAAAAAGCCATCCAATCAGATAAAATAAAATATAATTTTAATTGTTTTAATTTTTAAAACAAAAATACTAAAGCCACTTCTTCCATTTAAAAATTTTTGCTGCAGATGTCCAAAAAAAGAAACATTTTCATGATTTCTTTTAGAGATCAACAGCATTTGCCTTCCAAATTCAACCACAGACTAAGTATCTCAGAATTAAATAGCAAAACAAATAGACAGTGGCCTAAGGCTATTATACACAGCAAGCAGAAGACTGCTTTTGCCTGTGTCTTGAATTTTAGTATCAATGAATTACGCTTAATAGCATGAACTGTATTCTACAACTGAGAGGGACAGCTACAGAGAACACTGCATATCCCAACATTTTATGACTACTGGGATACACACACATGTATCTGGGTATTCTGACATTAAAAATCTCACCTTTACGTGTATAAATGCTATTATTTTCCTATGTCATGAGTCATTACCCTTACAACACAAGATACAGACTGGAAGGACTGACCCAGCTGAAGTCTACTTGCTCTTCCCAGGCTGCCTGCAAGAACTGGGATTACAAAAAAATTCCTCTACAGCAAAAAAAAAAAACAAAAAACAAAAAAAAAACGGTGCTGCACTTGGCTTTCAAAATCTTACACTCTGGAAGTTTAGAAAAACCCAAACAGACGTGATTTCTGGGCTGGAAGAACCCTCTTCTTACCGCAGGATCAAAGGGAACTTCCATCAACAACGGAAAGCAAACCTAAGGCTGAGCAAGAGAGGGTGGGCGTGTGACAAAAAAAGCCAACCTAAATCTCTAAGGAAGGATGACGCTGGATGTGGGATACACACGTGGAGCTTCTCTCACGTTACTGAACATGATTAGAAATTCTTCATTTTTCTTCTCTAAAACAAACTGCGTGGGCATCAGAAATTAAGCTGTAACTTGGTTTCCTGCTTAAAACGTAAACTGGGTCACTGGTGAGAGGAGATAGGAACACCTGAAAAAAAGCGAAGTCTACACTACTGCTGAACGACAGGTGGAAAAGTTGTGGAAAGACAAAAGTGCCTCCAGTGGGGCATGTGCACCCTAACATCAAGTTTGCGAGGCATGGCCTGGACACCATTCAGGCCTTCTGCTTAGAAGCAGCAGGTAGGACCTACAGCATGCAGGCAACGTCAACAGCCTTTGAGCATCTAAATGTGACAGCTCCGTATCTGTGAATTAGAGAATAAAACATCCAGAGGATGTGGGTGGGAGGGATCTGCTGTGAATGAATCAGAAGAGATCAATGAAACATGATGAAACTCTTTCACGTACTTGGAATGTATCTATTTTCATTCTGTTTTATTCCTGGCATGTTTTGGTAGAAAGTGCCACGCAAATAGAATTTTAATCTTCTCTTAAAATAAAGCAAAAAACCCTAAAAATCAGTGCGGTATATCAAGAGCATGCAGAGTAGACACTTGATGGCTGACAGTGTAAGTTGTCTCCCTAAGAATGAACTGCTTGATAGACAAAAATTACTTTGTGTGCATTATCAAGGAATTGCAGTAGTTTATTCTAGATCCGGGAATTATATTTCCCAGATATTCCAGGTCACTAGGCCTGTGGTCTCAGAATTTATTCAGCTATGCACGTTACTACCTCATAAAAATGCAGCACCCCTAAGCCACCTATATTTATGTAGGCTAGTTATCCTGCTAACAAAAATAACTGCACTCTTACTTACTCACAGAGACTGTACGTACCTGTTCTCACCCAGGAAGACTTCATCAACTGAGACACATTCAGCTTAGGATACTGAAAGGCTGAGGGGAAAAAAAGAATGGAGGAAAAACACCCGTAAGAACAGTATTCTCAATAAGATACACACAAAAAAGAAGCCACTTCATAATTTATGTTGTCAGCAAGCATCTTATTTACATAGATGTATTACTATTCCTGAGGCTACACAGACACAATGGTAAGGGAAGTGCACTCCCCAGTTCGTCTCTGAATAAAAAGAAGCTAACTGAAGCAGTCAGATTTATTACCTGAAAGATTTCAAGCTGCTGTACCGAGGTCATTGCTCCTAGAAATACAAAAGCTTGCTGCCTGAATTGTGACTCTTACTGAGCTAGCTGCAGGATCAGACTTTTGCTCAAAGGGCAACAAGGCAACTCATGAGTATCTCAATGAAAATCAGACCTTCTGTGAGGCAGAAACTACACGGAAACACTAAATGTAAAGCAGAAAATGAATCATTTGCGTTCCAGACTTGTGCACGGGGAAGCATTTAAAAAACACCACCTTGATAATTTTTGTTGTTGTTACAAAAATCACGAAAAAACACATGTAGAAACATCGCTGTAGCCAAATCTCATGGCTTTTGTGTTTGGCTTGGTGGCTTCAAGCTTTCTTCATTTCTCAAGTCTTCAAAAAAAGCTCTGCCCTACAGTGAAATCCTTGCTCCAGTGAAGTAAATAAAAGTCTATTTCCACTGACTCCAGCAGGGATACGATTTTTCCCAAGGTTTCCACTGGAGAGCAGTAAAGGTTTGTTGGGAAATAAGTGAAGATTGGAGCTGGGCCAAAAGTTTCCTCAAGGGAAGTCTTAAGCTTCACTACGGAAATAAGGAAAAGGAATAGTCTTAACTTTCCCAAAATATTTAATCCAGATGCAGTTTGCTAAGCATTACACAAAGGTTAATTTTTAAACTATTCCACAGATAGAAAGAATGCGGCACATAACAGATAAATGACCTGGTCCGTGCCAGATTGATTTAGAGTGAAGATGTCTTGTCTTTAGTTGTAGCATAGTTTGCCACTATTACATGATTCAGACAAACAGAAAATTACCATTTTTCTTATTTAATTATGTAATAATTTGTAGAATAGCTGACCTCTGTCAGTGTACCTAAAAACTTATTCTATTGCCCCTTAAAAAACTTACAAATTCTTTGTTAAAGCAAGAGCAAAGGAATCAACAGTTGCGTTGTACCTTTTATTTTTATAGATTTATAAATAGTCCTACGGAAAAAAAAAATGAAAATCTGGTTAGGCCACCTTGATGTCGATAATAGCACTATTAGTTTCAAGAGAACCAGCTGGGAGGTTCTTTGTGACTCACTATTCAAGGAGGGTATCTCCGATACGGTCCTTTATTCTGAAGAGGAAACATCAGCCCTCTATACACTGACCAGGATGCATCAAATTTCCACAACTCTCAGCCTCACAAAAAGCACCTCGCAGCCCATTTAAACACACACATTTATTTTTGGCATCCTGCGACATGATTCTTCTGATCATAGCTTTTAGATTGGAGTTCTATTTACTCTGGTCATGCAATTGTTTAATTCAGAAATACAACATGAACAAAAAAGCAGAAACAAAACTGCATCTGTTGTTTTTCTAAAGCATGGAAAGAGCTAGATAAGAAAATCAAAAACCTTCCAATGGCCATAAAACTTTGAACTGCTAGCAGTTGCAAGTTTTTTCTTCTTTTCT
>Ga0065711_1035528_pt1 | contig 22184 bp, 11 predicted proteins | sample Hoacrofraction12_FD_59098 | JGI IMG/M metagenome (GOLD analysis project Ga0065711, IMG submission 59098) | Hoatzin crop microbial communities from Cojedes, Venezuela - Epithelial fraction 12 v2 (version 2) | ecosystem: Host-associated > Birds > Digestive system > Esophagus > Crop | place... | reverse complement strand
CAGGTCACGCTGAATGGCAGCACAGCCTTCTGGTGTATCTACCACACCTCCCAGTTTGGTGTCATCAGCAAACTTGCTGAGGGTACATTCTAACTCTTCATCCAGGTCGTTGATGAAGAAGTTAAACAAGTACAGAGCTTCTAGTTTTTATTGTAGAAGAGTGCTTTCAATTTGGAAAAAAATCAGTCCACAGGAACAGTAAATGGCACCGAGCTCCACATTTCTCTTCGAGAGCAGCATTGTAACATTTAGTCTTGTTCAACAAGAAGTTTTGTATCGCTTTTGTGTATATATAAGATAATATAATGGGGACACAGGGCTTCTGTTTAGAAAGGTTATTGACACTCTTGGTGCTGTGTTGGCATTTATTCTTCGGATTTTTATTGCTTCTGATCTGTGGTATTTATGTCTCTGAGGTGAGGGCTTTCATCTGTGATACATGCTTATAATTTACAGACCGCATGGTGCCCTGATGTTGTCTGCAGGAACAGGAAATTAAACAATTAAACAGGAGGCAGACATGAAGAGCAAACCAGGCTATTTCACTCAGTACATTTATTTTTCAGCATTATTTTCTGTTGGTCAAGAAAGGCTGAAAAACATTGCTATACCAAATGACTATGGGGGAAGCAAGACTGGTTTCGATAGATGGACACGAGAAAATGGAAAAGCACTTAAGGAAGGGGAATTAACCAGGCAGAATACGAATTCAGCCTTTAATGGCAGTTTGTGCTTCCGTGTTTCTCCTGTCATCCACCTCCTCCAAACCTGTATGGCATGGCTGAAGCCATTTTTGCTGACCTTTGATACAGACATGCACTTCCCCCCACTCCAGCTGTCTGAAGTGACCATTGCCAAGCTCCCTAGTGATTACTTTAACTGTAATAGGAATGACAGATCACTTTATTAATTGTAAATTGCACTATCTGAAGATGGTGACAACAGATATGGAGAAAGGTACAGAATATCCTAATTTTTCATAGCATAATCAGCTTATTTGGAGACCCAGATAAAAATAAATTACCTCAACCTTACAATACACTTGACACATACTTATTGCAACATTCTCTTATCAGCAATTGCCATGCCTACATGAGTTAACTTCTCACACATCACCCTAACACAAGAAGGGGAGTGTTAATGAGAAAGGGCAGTCAAAGCAGAGCCCTGGGAGCTGGATCCACATTCTAGTTGTTGCATGCCACCAGCACTGGACGTTGCCTTGTGCCAGCCCCTTACACGCCCCTCTACTGCAATTTGCCCACCTAGGTAGCAGGCCCAATGGGAAGTTTGTGTTAGACATCTTGAGGGCAACGCATGCCAGAAAAGGACTTCGCAGTCTTTCCGTGGTAGAAAACAATTCAGCAGATAATGTTAAGCAGTAGTAGTAAATACTGAAAAAGAAATTTGTCTTGACTTGCAGAAAGATGGAGAAGAACAATTCCAGTGACTTGAGAGGGAAAGCTGCAATATTAGCTCTATCCTGCAAAACTGAAGAACATGACTCTAGACCTACTGCTTACGCATTCTCAGAGTCAAAGTTTACATGACTTTATAATGGAAGACAACAATTTTTCATTTCCCATTTGCTGCAGCTTTTTTTGCGGTGTCCTGGGTTGTTTGATACAAAGTCTAAATTAGTCTTGAGAAACGGGATTAACCTTTCCAATCACATTTAAGGTGAAATTGCTTAACTACAGCACACAATGTCATGCTGCAGATAATCCATGTGCTTGATTAATGCTTTTATAATCAATTGCTGTCGGGAAGTGACTCCTTCCCATCACACTCCTCACAAAAAGAGCAGATGGTATTTAAAAGGTTATGGCAAGAGGGCATTTCAGAGGTCAAATAGAACATCGATCAAGTGGGCAGAAAAATTGCTTTTTTCCTTCCCCTTCTTATCCTCACAATCCATGAGGGAATGTGGCCTATGAATTATAGTTTGATCTATAGTTCAAGCACTAAAATGTTTTCTTGTTTCAAATTTCTATGTTGTTTTGGGTAATGAACCTGGAAATTGGATTCCTTTTGTGCCAATAAAAAATTGTGCCCAATACATGTATCTCAGCAACATAATTCTTAGACCCACAGAGATTTGCTTGCTACTACCTTGAATGCAGTCAGAACGCTGGTGCTTAATAAAGGCTGTACTAATATCCACAATGTCCTCAGATCAACTCACAGCAATGATAATGACTCTGTGAAAAAACATATTCTCAATTCATATGCTCTTTTATAGAAATCAGTAAAAAAATTATGTTGTGTGGTGTATTTTCTTTCACAATTTTCCCTGCACGTAGCTGGTTGCCATTCCGCATTAGGGTCCAAGGAGAGCTATTCTCACCTGGAATGAAGGGGACAGACGGACTACACCTACAAATGCAGTCTCCAAAACTAGAAATCAGGGGTTTGCCATTGTACAATACATAAAACGTATCAGTACCCTTCTTCCTCACCATTCCGTCTCCTGTCATGGTAACCACACAGCATGTGACTAATAGTAGAGTAAAATTTTTTATGTTTTCTAGCAAATTTTGAAGTTTTACTAATAATAAAGAAATTTTTTTCCTATTGGTTTGGACATTAATATTGCTGACTTTGCTGCCTAACAAAAGTGTATTTTTCTCAATTCTCATATCTTACTGGTATCTTACTAGCCATTCCTTTGTTGTTGTTGCTGTTATATAGGTTACTGTGACAAGTGAGGTGCTAATCCTGAGTAGATCGCTAAAGTGGTCTTTCATCTCGGAAGTAAAAAGTGAAAATACATAATCCTACTTTGTGATCAAAACCAGGATTGATTGGCTAAGATATTTTTCATCATTTTAGCTTTCATTTAAGGGCCTGAGCCCACCAAATCTTTCTTATCTGAACAGTTCCAAGTCACTTAATGTAAGTAGTCACACAGGAGCTTAAGGAACTATTAATGAGGCAGGGGTTTCTCTTTATTTAAGAACCATTAATACCTACCATATATTGCATAACTAAAGCTGTTAAGCATGAAACTTTGAAAGGTGGACAAAAGTAGAACTTGATGAAACCACGCTAACTAATCCTATTAAATTGACATCTCGGTGTCTTATCACCCAGAAGTGGTAGAAAAGCTATCACTGGAACAAGCAGTGCATTTTAAATAGTCCTAATATACACAGCCATTTCTAACATGCTGGTAGACTTTTCAGTATTGGTTTTGTAGTTTAATTTCCTTTAACATTTTTTAAGAGCGTATGTAAATTTTTAGAAAGTTGAAGTCTATGACACCCTTCAACTAAGTCGTGTCTGTCTGTCGGCACTGTATAAGAGAAACAAACACAAGTACAAATGTATATTGCATGACTTTGTCCATAATTTATTTGCAAAATGAGAGAGAATAATCTTTCTCTATGGATAAGCACGACTTAGCTACAGGTTCTTAAAAGGTAGCGTATGATGAAAAGATGTTAATGTGGGCATTTGCATAGTTGTGAATGAGGACTTAGGAGAGGTTTACTTCTAGCATTAACTTGAAACACAGATTTCCCAGATAGAGTGACTCTTGGGGACTAGCTGCACTGAAGGCATTCTTCGTGGGGTTTCCTGAGCCAGGAGACATATTGGCTCTTAGCAGACAGTTAGTGTCAATTGCCTTGTTATGACTAGGACCCAAGTGATCAGGACTGCCATATTAAATGCAAATTGATAAATGAAAGTCTTTACTAGTAGTCTGAAGGCAAAAAAGACTGAAAATAATGCTAGATATATTGACAACATCCCAACATTTTTCATAGTGTTTAATGTATGTATTTCATCACTAATCCTTCAGAAATTTTTAAACTAAATATTTTGTCTTCTTTTGTGTGTCCACATTGATCTGCTGTTGAAGCTTTGCTTGTAACTGAGCTATTATCCATTATATTTGGAAGTTGTTTGATCAGAGAAAAAAAAATACAGAATGGTTTCAAGAGAGAGAGAAAATCAAATGAACTTATATAGAAGAAAAATAAATAGATGTGCTTCTTCAGCTTACTCTTATTTATTTTTCAGGGATGTTTTTCCCTGAAAAGAGTAAGGAACCTTCAGATAAATTGAAAGTCTCTTAAGTAACCTAATAAATAGACTAAGCCATCTAGCTTTTAACAATACAGATATCTATAAACATGAATGTGTCATTTCAGCTCTTTTTTCCCATGCTTGATTTCACACTTTTTTTCCCCGATTTTATAGAGACTTAAGTAATGTTCGGAATAAAGTAATATATTCATATGTATGACTGTGACCTGTTTTTTCAAAATCTATTGTAAGTGAATATTGACTAGTCCTTTGAATGCTAAGTGTGGAACAAGAACTTCATACATATCAATCATGGAAAGGGAGGACTGTATGGAAACCATTAAAAGAATTTTTCTTAACTGTCTTTCCTCTGACTAAAACTATTATACCTACATATGCTTCCCATCACTCTCCCTGCTCTGTCACTTTCCAAGCCATAGGCTCCCTCCTACCTTTCATAACCTTTCACAATCAATCCTACATATATGTTTTTTCTTTATAGTATGAGAGTACACAAAGGTTTTCTTTTCTAACATCTCCTGTTCCCATCTTAGACCTGGTATCAATCATCGGGGCCATCGCATGTATCTGCCAGGTGATCATTCTTCTGCACCCTCCGAGTATTTCCTTGGCCCAATTATATTCCTGCCTGGGTTGTTTGTTTCTTTCTCAGAAATCTATAATACACTATCCATTGGAGGGGGAGGGAGCAAAAATGCCCTAGGCTTTCTAGTCATTGTTGGGTTTGTATCATTTACATTGCTGCTCAGTCCATAAATGTAACACTAAAATGAATCTGCAGTATCTGTGTTTGGATGACTATTAAATGACAAAAGCTGTGCAGTATTCTTGTACAATCAATATCTTACATGTGAAACCTGAGACAGCACTTTAAATTACATTAAAAAAATGTAATACAATATTAACAAAGTGATGTCTTTATCTGTTGTTGTTTGTGTATTGCTGGCTTTTCATGGCAAAGTACTCTCAGATCCTTTCTGCATCCACTAGCGCATGCTAAAGAGTGATACTGATGAAGCGTGTGCTATATACACCCTCTACATTTGTCAGATACACTTCCTTGTGCCTACCTGAAGTAAGCATTCTGCTTGTTCCTTCGTTTCTTCAAAATGTTTTCTTGAACGTCTTCTGATTTTTAGGTGTTGCAATTTTAAGCAAGCCTGGTTTGTTACACTTTGTGCTTCACCTGAAGAGGTGAGAGAGCAGCTGCCAAATTACGTGAGGAAAAAAGTTAGAAAAACAGGAAAGAAAAAGAGATTAGCAAAACAGAACTTTTTTGGTCCTGGTGGTAAATTTAATCAAAATATAAATGTGAAACCATCTCTACAGGGGAGCGAAGCCAGTAATACCTGAAATTGTTCTATATGTTCCAGGATGTAATAATAGCAGTGTGCTATGACAAAAATTTTTCAGTCATTTAGTTTCAAAAATTCTACACCTATCTGCCTATTGGCAATTTGAGGCACCCGAATTACTCCATTAATTTGGTTTTCTGTTCTTAGAATCTCAGAGAGGACAGTATATTTGCAGAAAAAAATGCAATAAACAAATGAACTCTGCTCAAAGAGATCACAGATTCAGGTTTCTTTTGTAAAGTGATTTCTCAGGACAGTCTAAGCGCTTCCTCTGCGTACCTTGCTTGAGGGCACCGCGACCACCTGGAAGCCAGCCATCCAGGACAGGGTACCCATGCTTCCTTCAGCCCAGACAGACAAATGCGTACGCGTGCTGCCCAGAGAGCTGGCACACGCACCCCGTGCGAGGTGTTGAGTTACGGCACACCTCGCGGCTCATGGCACCGGCGGTGCAAACGCGGTACATCAGTCATGTTCAGACCAGCTGTGTGGGCCATGGACTTCGTGCACGCAGGTCCAGCTCTCCCCTAAGTTCTGCTTTGCTGAACAGCTAGCGATGTAATCACGGTGACAGGTCTAATTGGACTGTAAGGTATTCAGACGTCCTACGTATAGGTTTTTTTTTTCCATCTGGATCTGGCTTCATGACAGCAAGAGACCATCTCTAGGATAACTAGGACATATGCCATCTTTAGCTTTCAGCCAACACTGCCTTTACCATATCACAATTAAGAATCAGCTGATGTGTGAGCTGGAGTTAACTGATCTGACAGTTGGGAAAAGAAATGGGCAGTTTGCTTCACTAGCAAACTGAACACGTATTATGTGGATTTTTTTTCCAGGATAATATACATAGAATTATTTTGTCAGAAATTATTGTGTTGTTTTAAAATAGTACTGAACTTTAATCACAAAACAGGCAACAGATAAGAAAGTTTAAGTATTTCTGTGTAAATTATAATTGTCTTCAAATATGCATGGCACCCCTGATATTTTTGCTAAGGAAAAGGCAATTTCTTGGCTTTTTAATTTGGGTTTTGCAAAGCGTGGGCAGGGATATGTTGAAATGGGAAATTTTGAAAGCTTCCTGACTGACAGTGAGATGAATTTCCTATCCTGAAGAGAAAGGGGGGGGGAAAAAACCAGGTGTTGACTTTTATTTAATGAATGGGAGCTGTAGCAGAGATTTGCACAAGCCATAATGTGCCTGTTCCTTTTAAGACTCCTTTCAGGCTGCCTTGCTCAGGGCAGGTAAAAGCAGTGGGAGATGAAGATCCGTACATGTAATTGACATGTCTGACAAAAGGTTAGGTGCTATTCTTATTTACAAGAGTATAAATATGGAATGATTGCGCTAAAACCAGTGGAGTTCCTTCTGATTCACAGCCAAACCACAGTGGAGAACATTTTACCTCCAAAATTTAAAACTTGCTGTTCAAATACACGACCATTAAATCTGAGGACATCTAATATTTTTCTTTTAACTTCATTTTGATTCCAGTGCATTTCCTACTTTACCTAGAGTAAGTGGATAACTCAGTACAGTATGTCAGGTCTGATTTACAAGGATGATCATGTTTCTTTTTGTCCCTGAGGAAAATATTATTAAACTACCCACTTGAGGAAGTGAAATGTATTAACACATCTAACATGTATGATGTTATGGCAAAAAAAAAAAAATCCTCTAAGACACTCAATCACTACATTGCAGTTGAAACAATATGTATTTATTTGACGATTCTTTGATTGAAACAAAGTTGACTGATAACTTCAAGTAGTCAAGCTGACTACTTCACTTTTCTTTAGTCTCACTATTGCTCATTAGAGATTGACTCAGGCTGGTGGATTCTGAAAGCAAATTTGCCATAGAGATGTACGTGTTTTAAGGCAGTTGTTATCGACAAATGGAAAGTGTAACGTGCCTGACCCAAAAGGCGTGCCAAAAGCTACTGCTGGAAACAAAGGCTGCGTATTGGGTCAGATAAAAAGAAAAGAAACAAAACCAGAAATGGTATGAGCTGGACTCAGTGTTGTGAATTTTAAGATGGCCTCTGTGTAACAGGGATGAGAATGTAAAAATTTTAGAATGTCTTTTAAGAAGCAAATGCAGCAAGCAGAAAGACAGTACGAAAACATTTAGGCTAGATTCATGCACCATCTAATTCAGCTCTTTATTTTGCTTTTACTGTATAAGCTTTGGGGAGTATCTCACAGTGAGAAAGTCCGCACAATTAAGAAAGCAGTTTACTTTATAAATGTTTAAAATGTCAGCATTCAGTTAGTTTTAACTGTGTTAATTTCTTCTGTTACGTATAAATGTGGTTGTCAGGAACTGTTCTTAGATGACCAAAATATTTTCACATTTGAAAAGCAAGTAAGGAAACCTAATTGAAACAAGAGAAAATACTGGTAGCAAAATAGGAATTACTGAGGGATAGATAACACTACAAAAAGAAAAGAAAGAGGTACAGACTTGAGGAATTCTGGTCTTGAGGAAATTTTAAAAAGATAGCCTTGACTCCAGAGACAAAAATACAATGTATTATTAAACCTTTATATTCTGATACCATCTAGAGGCCAAATGACACAGCATGCCATTTTGGTAGGAGTTGTAAAAATGTACAAAATGACAGATATTTCCCCTTCAACCCAAGGAATGGGTACAGCAAACTCACAGCGGCTGAATGTTTATATTATTTCTTCTTTGTGGAATATTTTCTGCCTGTCTCTTTTCTTTATAAAATATCTGGAACATCTTTGTGCAAACCCTGGATGTGCAGTACTTCCAGCCTGCCAACAGCTGTGTCATGTACACCAGTCACAAGTACAGAAGGTAGAAGTCTGCTGGAAGAACTTCAACAGTTGTACCCACCAAAACATTATATGGACAAGAAAAGACAGCTACTGTCAGGAACAAATTGTTATTACCAGCATGGTGCCTTGGGATTACAGTTTTCTTTCTAAGACTTCCAGAAACAGTCTTTTGCTAGCAATTGTGGTGGAATATGGAAGGCCAAATAAATGCGTATGACAACCACAAATACTCCTGCTTTTCAGTTGCAGATGTTTGTGAGTGATGTCTAAGGAAATATGTATATATATTTTCTGCTACTATTATTTTGATGCTAAATTGTCGTGAATAAGCCAGTGAAAGAGTTTTTGAGCTGCTGCTCCAAGAAAGAAGCATTAAAATGGCAGATTTTCATGCAACCCAGGGTTACTCAAGTGACCTGTGAATAAGTGAGCCTGAAGGCTGGAAGCTGTCAAGCCAGGATTACTTGAAGCTCTGCCTGAGCAGACAGAAATAGGTAGCCAGGGCAAACAGTTGCAGTTATCCGGGGCAGAGCACTGCGTTAATGAAGCTGTGCTGCTTCCAGCCACCTGAGGACAGATCTGGTCCCACTCTGGTCTGCTGGCTAAGGCGACTGTCTGCTCCTTAAACAGGTCTGTTTCTTATTTACAACTGGGCAGTAAGTCAGTAAGGGTCTGATTCCATGCTCAGTGATTTCTAAAAGGGTTTTTCACTGATTTTAATGGAATTTGGACTGAGCTTTCTAAATGTAAGCTTCACTTTATGTTTCGGCATTGGGACTTTAAACTTTCTAATAAACTTTTCTTTACTGGTAAAATTAATTGAGTGAAATATAAAATACAGTGATACAGACTTGACCACATGTTTCAGTAAGGGCGTTCCATAGATTGGCTGTCACATGCACAGTAGTCATACAGATTACTTGAATAGCCCTATTAATTTTCCATGTATTTAGCACACAGAAAAGGTGACATTTTTTACAGTGGAACTAAAGGGATCTTTAAGCTTTCCTATACATAATACAGAAGGATCATGGAAGCCAAAAAATAAATAAATTAGGAATTTACTAATACAAAGTAGTTAAACTGCTGTCCTTGGAACCCTAATATGGATCTTTGAGCTTTCCTATACATATTACAGAAGGATCATGGAAGCCAAAAAATAAATAAATTAGGGAATTTACTAATACAAAGTAGTTAAACTGCTGTCCTTGGAACCCTAATATTGCAGTGGAATTAACTGAAAGAATTAGGATTATTTTGTGATATTTTTAACTTTATTTTTTAAATTTTTATTTTACCCAGTACCATATAGGTATAAAGAACCTCTGCCTCATTTGACTATCTTTAGATATAACTGAATGCAATAGTCCACTTCCAAAAACTTAATGACAATATTCTTTTTAACCTCATTGAGAGTCATTTGCTAGATACTGGCAAACATTTTGACTCTACTTGCTTTTGCAGGAGGAAACATCTGTGGGTTTTGCTTATGTTTTTTTCTCTAAAAGTACTTTAAAAGATAAACTGGTATTTTAATTAGACTTTTTGAGGAAATCAAAGACCATCCAAGGTTTACCTGGGACAAGATGCGTTACTTTAATAGTAGAATATTCAGACCTTTGTTTCATAAATCAGGAAAAAGAGCACGTCTCTTACACTGGGACACAGTTTCTCCCTCCCACAAAAATACATCAGGATGTTTAGACATTTCCTGCTAGAGCCGGTGCTGCAACGTCACTGCCCTGGTCTTGCTGCTGCACGCTCCAGTGCCGATGTCACTGTGGCAGTCAGTAACTGTTATCAGTATATAAGGCTCATGGCAAATTTAAATGTCATCTGGACCATTTGAGGCCTGTTAACTGTTTTAATTTGTCACTTTAAAAGCATGATCAGTGTTTCATTGTTAGTTTTTCTGCTGTGGAAAGATTTATACCCTTTACATCTCAGGAATTTACCAGGAAAGCAGGTGAAATTTGGACATTCTTGTCCAACGGGTTATGTGTGCTTTTGACCAAACTTGGCAAATGAAAAAGGTAAAAAGTTAACATCCTTCATAAGCTATTCCCAACAGCAGAACATAAGAGGGATCACAGGGATCACAGCATTATCAAGGGGACACTAGAGAGGGAAAACCCACTCATTTGACGTCGGTCATAAAGCAGCCAACAGATTCCTGCCCTGGAAGCTGACAGAGTTTTTCTAAAATAAGTAAGAAATCAGCTACCAAAACAGTTTTATTGTTTTTAATGGTAGCACACATGAACCAAGTAAGTATACAGGGTGGAGAAGGGGTCAGGGGGAGGGTAAGGAGAAGCCCTAGAACACCCCTAACTCCAGGCAGCTATGGCAGCTGATGGAGAATAAACTGCAGACCCTTTGGGCGACCCATTAGGCATTTTAGGGTGTGCTCTATTATAGCTGTTTGGTATTTTTCTCTATTTTTTTTATCACCAGCTGAATTGGTCTTTTCACTTCTTTATGTATTTGATTTGTAAAGTATGCTTGTGTTTGTGTGTAACTAATCGTGATATTATGGTCTGGAGAGGGAGATATGTTAAGTATGCATTTAACCATAGTTGGACAGGGACAATAATTTAAAAGGTACAGAAGTGTTGTGATATATTTTTGTATCTTTGTAATATTTCTGAAGCATCATCATGCAGATGCACTAGTTATCATCCTTGTTTATACTTAGCTCAATATTATCACATTTTCTTATGTTAAGTAGACAAAGTTACATGCAATTTTTAACTGTTAGGGCTACAACATCAGTTCATATTTTTATTCTTATCTTCCTTAAGAATCAATTAAAAAACTAGGAAATTCATTTACCTCTTTGCCTGCTTTCCAAGTAAACAAAGCTTGAGAAAACAAACACTGCACGTAAATATATTGTGTACATACGTGAACATGCACAGAGATCTTCTCCTTGCAGTATCTCTCACATCAATGTATAAGAAATTTGATAGTATGGCAAATGTCAGAAAAATAATAATTTTTATAAGTCGCAGAAAAATAAACAGATGGAGAAAGGTACGAAGCTCTGTCTTCACCCTCAGTGAAAGAAAGGCTCAGCTCCATGCTTAGTTTCTTGTGGGAAAGAACCCACAAAAGCATGAACGTCAATCCATAGGAAACCACTCCTCACATATTTTGGTGCTCCTGAAATTATTTAGCTTTTAATAAAGTAGTATAACCTAATGAGAGAGAATAATTTTCTCTCAAGCTTTAATGCTACTGAATTTAATATTTCTCTTTTTTTCTAAGATTATGTTGTATAAATTGAACAGCTTTCAATTCTGGCATCTGTATAAAATATTTAAAGAAGACGTACAAGTAATATAGAAAAAGAAATACACATATTTCTTGATCTCTCAGATGATGAGAAATCATTTGAGAATATCCAATGGTAGTCTGCCTTAACAAACATTTCTTAGTAAGCAGCACTGTTACAGTAATAATGCCTGAAGCAGCATCCTTTTCACCAAAAATAAAAATACTAGAAAAACAAATGAGGATAAGAGTGATGACTGACATAATTTGAGTTCTGTCATATATACTTGATGGGACAGAAAGAGTGATGATGCTCATGCTGACTAGAATATTTGATTCTTCAATCTCTGTTTTGTCAAAAGGCACTACTACCTTTGCTTTCTTGATGGCTTACTGCTTTTTATCTGATCCAATTCCTTCCTCTTAAATTGGTAACAGATACTGAGCATACCATTGCTGATGTTGTTACTACGGATGTAACGTTTGTTCTCTCTTTTGACTTTCAGACTTGTGCGTCTGCAAGAAACATAACCCTGATAAATTTCAGGTCTTACTGGAATAAAAAGCCAATCATTGTAATTATTTCAGATCAAAACATATTTTCAATATTTCTCAGGCTTAGTTTTTTCATATTGTCAAAACAGATTTATGTGAAATTAATACCTGTTCATTTTGCATCAAAGTTAGGGCTTCTATTTTTAAACTCCCATGTTTATCACACACTATTTTTTTAAAAAATTAGTTCTGAAATGAAGCTCTTGGAGTTCAAGCTCTATGACTGATCTTAAAGCCTGGTTACAGTCCAGGGGTTGAATTAGTAGATGAGATACTCAGATTATGAATTCAGCAGAGTTTCATTGACTCCAGTCCCTCTGTGAAGAATAATGTGAGCTGAAGGATTTGATTCAACAATTTTTAAAGGACAGAGTCAGTTTCTCATGGAGAGAAGTTCAGAGTGACTTCTTTGCCTTAGGGAAAAAAAGATTTCTGGGACTGGGATTCAGCCAGATTTTTAACTCAGGGTGACTGCTGACGACCACAGCCATCCAAGATGTCGCAGATGTTGTGTTAAGAAAGCTATTGACCGTCAGTGGGTAGTAAAATTTTTCTGTTCTCACTTTATTGCTGCCCCCATTAAACCATCCTCTCAGGTCCTATATTTGTGTAACTGGTTCTGTCCCCTACGGTCTGGAGTCATTAGCCCATTCCTCAATAGTGGACTATATAATGCTTTCTTAATTAACCTTGTGGATCTTGTTGCCCCAAATAACATTTAAATGGGAGTTTGTAGCTGTAAAATCTTGATATAGATTTCCACTGGAAGTGATTGAATGGAATACATAATTTCAGGGAGAAATCCTAAAAGCCCACAAGACACTTTAGAGATAATTACAACATTTCTTGTCATTTCAAAACAGAAGGCCTGGATTTATTGTCAAGACAGCATTCCTCTTTTGAATGTCATCCTTCTTCAGCTGCAAGTCATTTGTGTTTCTGCTAATGCAAATAAACTGAAAAGACTAACACAATATTTATGAAAATATTATCACATGTATTACATACTAAAAAAAATTAATTTGCAAAAACATCATCAGAATTAATATTAGCTGCTTAACTCACCATTCTACCCCAATCAGAATCTTTAATTGGTCAGTACATTTTGCTTCTTGAATTTGAAATTAATTTATGGCATATTACATTTCCATGCCTTTTGAACCATTTGTCTCCAATATCTCTTTATGCACACATCTTCAGATTCAGTCCCAGCTATTTGATCATAGAATGAAGCACTGTTTTGTTGAGCATGTCAAGCATGTTCAGCATTAGATAAGTGTACCAGTGTGAATTTATTTGTATGTTCTACTTTAATTTCAATGAAATCATCAGTAGTCTTAGTGCTTTGGATCCATTATTTTCTTTTTTTTGGTTGAGTTCTGACATTTTTCTGTGTCCTGCAGCTATTCTTGCTTTTATCAATAGACCTGATCTTCTTCCGGCTGAGACTTGCTGGGGATTCGTCTCTGCTAAATGGAAGTCTAGACCACAGATCATAGAAGAAATAGTGAACCACTTTGTGCAAACAAGATTTTAATCACTATAGATGGCACAGAAGGTATCCTAACCATTTTATTTCTTTGTTATTGTATTTGTATTTCTTTTTCACCTCCAAAGTAGTCTGGCTTCAATGAATCATCCAAGGTTTTGCATTTACTGAGGACTGCCAAGTACAGTGTTTGCAATCATAGAAACTAATGACGGAAACCAGCACCCTAAAAGACAAAGTGCCACAGAAGTACAAATTATCAGTCTGTATATGCAGGGTAATGAGGCATAGTAGAAAAAAGTTGTGTTTTAACTACCAGTGAATGTGGCTAATACAGCCTATAACAGCAGAAATTCGAGAAATAATTGATCAGATATGCATATTTTGAGTCTCAGGCACACAGCTGGCAACTCTCTATATGACCCTATCTGTAGGGATAGTTAACTTCTATATAAATTCCATTAATTTCTCTGCGATAATGTTTCCCTGACAACACTTTTCCATATGCTTTGTCCACTGCACCATGATCCTTCTACATCGTGTAAAAGATGCTTCTACAACTACCAGTAACTTCTAACTCCAGAATTAGTGTCTGTTCTGCAGAGCCTCCCAGGAGTCAGATCACAGAAATCCTCAGCAGTGAAGTTGGCTTACTGGGGAAGCATATGGGCCACTGTCTTTGTTTAAACAGGAAATGTGAGAAGATAGTTGAAATTCTTTAAAGAATAAAACTGAATAGAATGTAAGGTTAATAGACTGAGATTTTTCTTAAGTATGAAACAGGGAATACTTTTTAAACACACTAATTTAGTAGTTAACATGAAAAGTTAATCTGCTTCCCATTTTGTAAAAGGATTATTACATGTTGTTTCATTTACAGGTACATCATGATTGTATATGTTGATCAAACGAGAGCTTCACATGAAGAATAATTGATTACAAAGTATTCAGCTTTTTTCCTGGACTGGGCAAGCCATCTTATTTGTAAATAATTTTTTTATTGGAATTATGGAGAGATTTCCACTTGCTAACTAATTGTTCAATATGTCTCATTATTTTTATTTGAGGAAATCTGCTAATGAGAAATATGAACCAAATGTTTGTTGTTACTGTCTCTTGAATAAATGAGATACTGAACAAAATTTTTGGCTTGACCTTATTGGAATAGATCCCTTATGAAGGCATCTCTTACAGAAGAGAGAGCTTTGCTTATTGTCTGTCTTTGAAAAACTACACTTGTATATTTTCAGGAATAAGGAAATTATTCTTTACGTAAGAAAAAACATTAAAACAGAGAAAGTTAGACACCATTGACAGAGCTACATTATAGAACAGATGACTGCAATGATTTACTTACAGGACCAGGATGAAAATGGTATGCAATCTTCCATTTTTTTAAGAAGTGCTCCTTAAAACTCACTGAGATTTTAAGCTAAACTCTGAGTTTTCTGATTGCTCATCCCAGTTAATAAACAATGTGCCCCTTGTGTGTGCTTTCTCTCACCTTTAGCTTCCAGCTTGTCTCAAAAACACTGAAAGACTGAGTACCTTGCCTCTACTGATTATATATCTTAGCTATGTGCTAAAAACAAAAGTTATTACCATTCACTCTTTTTTCCCATTCAAATGGCAAGTGGTGAGGATCAAGGAAACAGTGCACATCTCTTCTCTGTGTGATCCATCTACAATTTCTAAAACTGCAATAAATTTACACATTAAACACACATGCTGAGCAAGAGGTTAATGTTCCCACCGGGTATGATGGGGATCTGTAAAGCCTGAGTTTCTTTTTTATTAGTCCAAGATGTTATGATGGAACCAAACACTTGCTGTACCACATTTCTTACTGTCCTTGACAAAATGAATGGATAACTTATAACCATAATTATGCCTACTCACTGGTCTAGTGAAGAGAATTAGAGAATGTGTAAACAATAGCTGTGCAGGGGAGAGTCTGCATAATTGGCAACTATTAATCTAATAGTGAGAGATGGAGATGGGTGAGAATGATTAACATAGGCCACACAGAATAATCATCTGCGATAAGGATGACTGAGAAGACATTGACATTACTTCGCCTTCCTCATGGGCAAGAAGATTATGAACAGAAACATAATTAAACTGAGGATGGAGAAGCAGGTGTAGCGCAGCAGGCTTTCAGCTCACATATTTTTCCTTCTCTGTAGAAAAGTCACACAAATTTTCCTTTCTGAATTATTTGTGCCATAAAAAGTGCTGAACGGTGACGCAGAAGAGCAAACATTTTCCATTGTCTCATACAGGATTTCATTGTCCGAACCATCTGGGACAGTCAAGTGCATTGCGAGTTATGGGAGGCACAGGGTTAGGTTCTCTATTCTGTCTTCTGTCCTCTGAGGGGTCCGTTCGTTGTTGCAGGCAGGGTGGTGGCTGCAGGATGATGGAGAGTGATTATTAAAAAGAAAAAGAGAGAAGAGATAGACGGTTCACGGAAAGGAAGAAAATAGTAGTTCACTGGAAGTGAGAATAGAAAAGGCTGTAGGGTTTGTGAAAGGAAGGTGAGAGGAGGATAAAAGAGCATGACTGGGACAGTGATGACCTGGCATTTACGGGGTGAGGAATTCAAAATTTATTGGAGATTTTTCAGTTGTGAGGATGAAGTCCCCTGTCGGGGAAGAAACAGGATGGAGGAGTAAGAAGTAGAAAGGCAGGCAAATCTAGCAAGAGACTTGGATGTGAAGACAGGGCATTATAAAGAGTGGAGCTAGACCAGGTAAAAGTGAGATACCCTGGCTGCAATGTTGAGAGAAACTCCTTGATGTAGATACCTGAGATTTTAAGAGACTACAGCCAGTCAATTGAGAAAGGGCAATAGAAATATTTGAGAAACAAGGAACCAAAAAGTGAGATCAGTCAGAAAATAGTAGAGCTTGAACCAAGGATGGGTGGATGGATGTAAGACAAGGCTAAATAATAAGAATATGCATACACTTTAAGACACTTTCCTCCACAACCTGGAATAGCAACAGAGACTTGAGTATGTTGTTCTCCTGTCAACAGGGAACCAGAACACAGCTTCATCATGCACACACTCCCTAATCACCAGCACAGGTTCATTTTGTGTGCAGAGGTAGGGAGCCTCAGGGGAAAAAAAATGCAAGGTAGTCATCTAAGTAAAAGTTGCCTCATAAGGCTTGCACAAATGACTTCATGCAAGTTTGCACTTGAAAACTGAAATCTAGTATTTTCTCAGTTCTGAATTTAGTTTTCCTTTACTTAAATCTGGCAGCTGTTTTTATTGATATGTATACACAGCTGTTATTGAGAAGGTATGCACACCATCCAAATTAGAGGAAGGGACTCCAAGAGAATCAACTCTAGCTATCTGACCATCTTGTTGAGAAAGTCCTTGGTTCCTCTCAATAGTTACTGAGTAGAGTAGAGGGTCTTTCTACTAAAATCTCTGCTCCAAAGACAGGGATGTTAATATTAAACTCTAATTTTTTTTTGTGTTGCTACAGGCTTCCTAAGTAGAGCTAGGAGAAAACTTGAAAAAGAGAACAGAAAAGAAAGCATTGGGAAAGCATAATCTTAATCACTAAAATATTACTCTCAGTTTGTATTTCTGGAAAGGACTGTCTCAGAATTGCATCCACTTGCATAAAAGAAATACCAGTGGAAGTTACGAGATAGTTCTGTACTTTCCCACTCGCATACAGTTCCTTCTGCTTCCAGAAAACACAAAGAAAATCTTTCCATTGCATTCATGTGGGTTGAACTAGAGGAAAGTACCACACTTCAAAACATATGTTCCAAGGAAAGTATATTATGAAAGAAAGAAGACAATTATTGTTTCTGTGAAAAAAAACTAGGCCAAAATCCCACCCAAACACAAAACCAGAAAAACATAAAAATGGGACCACCTGAATTTCCCTGAAAGCTAATACTTAGCTAATTCAAGTTGATTCAGAGAGAGTCGATCTGTTCTGTGGATGCTGCAAATGCATTCTGCCTTCCCATGTGCTCCAGAGACAGAAAGCTTCCAAAAACTGTCAGTGGAATGAAGTCTCTCCTCTTTTCCTCTGCTGTGGTTGTGACTGCTTGAATCAGATTCAAGTGGTCAGCTTTTATTACATAAATTGTCTTTGTTTTACTGAAGCATCATGTCTTATTTAAAGAATATATATTTACTTTACTAATGAATCACAGACTGAATCTATCCGCTGTAGACTGTGAAATGAAGAACAAGACTGTAGGCATAGTTTTCTTTTCCCATAACAGTGCACCATCAGGTTAACATTTAAATGCCCATGGGCTCAAAAACATTAATTTTTTTTTTTTGGATTTTTTTTACGCTGTGATGGAAATCAAAGGAAAAAAGGCTGTTCCAGCATATTTCCCCTTTCAAAGTCATCATTCATATGCTTCTTACCACTGAAATCCTTTTCTCTTTCATTGGTTATGCTGCACTAGATTCTTAAAAAGATCACTGAGGATATCTAGAAAGTGAAACATTAGGCAAGGGGTGATCTTTTAAATTACATTTTCTGAACAAGACACAATATTAAACTCTGGAAGTACCACTTCAAAATGTAAAAGGTTTCAGAAAATTCTAAGAAAATCCCGTATGGGTACAGATACAAATAAATGATCAGTATATGGTAAGTAGCTGACCTCTATCTGCAGACCATTCTCCATCCTCCAGTTCCTGTTGAACAGATTAAGACTTTGGAGATTTCTTTCCCATGTGCCAATATCCCCATCATTGATAATGTAAATTTAAAATCAGTCCAGTTAATTTGCAAAAACTGTGAACTTCCAGCCACACACCGATTGTTTCAGTCTTCATGTTAATGGAGAGCTCTGCAGCTGATAACCCACAGCAGATGAGCAGGTGCTGGTAAAGGGCTGTCACCACCTTCTCCAGGACACTGGGGATTTGTCATGCTCCTTACTACTCTGAAGCAGGCAGGAAAACTTTTTCTTGGCTAAATGAAGTCATGAAAAGAAAATTGTGCCTACAACTCTTCCATCAGGATCAAAAGTAGAACCGTCATCTTCTCCCTCTCTTCTGCTATAGATTGTTTGCAGTTTCAACTCAAGGGATTATTTCTTCCTATATATCCTGTCTCTGAATCTACACCTTACTTTTCAGATACAATCCCTTCCTGATGAAACTCATTAAATATTACAAATACTTCCCTGAGTTTTCCCTGTGGTCTTACCATTGCGTTTCTCTTCCCAAAACTTGTCTGTCACTAACATATCCAGGAGAAATCCTTGCCAAGAAACTTTGGAATGGCAAAACTTGTGTGTTTTCAAAAAAAAAAAAAAAAAGATTAAATTTATAGATGTCCATCCAGAGCTACTCAATACAAAGAAGCAACTTCTGATTCAAGAAATCTTTAAGTCATGCATGCCTGGATACTGTGATACTTACCTGCTCCTAAAGTCCTTCCTGGGGAGGTGTTCCATGGGGTTTTAGCATGGCTGAGCCCACATTTTAACTCAGAAGCCTGTAAGCTCCACACTTATCTTGCAAAGCTCAGAATAGAAAGGGCTAAATTTTCCTACTCTGGTGACAATTCTTCATGGCATCCTGCAATTGCTCCTCAATGTGCACAGAAAACTCTTTCAAAACTTGGTGAGATGCCGTATTCTTTGCTGACACCCATGTGCTACTGTCACCTTTTACTTTGCTCATTTTCAGCTGAGCCTGCTGCCACTATATCAAAGCAGCTTCTTGTTTGGCAACAAGAACTGATTGAAACACTACAGAAAGAAGACACAAGTCATGTTAATTAGAAGAGTAGAAAATTTTCAAAACCAGATGAGACATTCGCCTCACGTTCTGTTAAAAAGACATCTAAATGGTGCAAAACCTCGCAGTCTCTTCTAACCCCAGCTGCTTTTTAAATGACTACGATAAGCTTTTGATAATAAAATACTGAAATTATATCTTGCTAGAAAATATGGCCATTCTTCACAAATAAGGATTTTTCAAGTCAGTAATAATGCATATATTTCTCAGTTGCCTGGTAAATGTCAATTCAGTGTACCTGTGAATTAAATGCTAAGTAAATACCTAGGAACATTGTAATTAAGAATACATCTGACTTCTTTCCCATGGCTTTGGCTCCATGAGTTTATCCAAAACCTGGAGAAGGCTTTATCCAGGTTCCTGCAATAGCTTCCTGAGACAGTTGAGTCCAAGGGTTCCAGTTTTCAAAGCAACATATTTTTCGAGTCCAGCTCTGTTAAAAATCAAACTACAGTCTCCAAATCCCTGTTGTAGTTCAGTGTTAATGGGAGAAAGGTTAGTTTGAGCCTTTCATCTCAGGTACAACACTTTTCTTGAAGAAAAACAAGAATCTATTTTTTCACTTTCCGAATTCCTAGAAAATTTTGCTCTTAAAAAGCAATGTCCTAATAAAGATACACACAGCATAAGCAGGTTCTTCCCTCACATAATCTCAGAAACAACAGTTAAAAAAAACATACCAAAATAAAACAGAAGAGAAGAAATTAATTCTCTGTTAATGAAAAATCAAAATAGCTAGCATAAAAGATATATTTTATGCCGGAAATGATATTGCAAGTGAACTCTCTGCTGGTCTCTGTGGGTTTCCAAGTCACTGTTGATTTATGGAAATGAACAGTTTCAGTGGCAGGAGGAAAGCCACTGGCAGTCAAATGTCTGCAGGATTTGAAACAGGGTTCGGATTGCTCGTGAAGCATAGTTGGATAGAAGACAAGTGAGAGAATGGGTTTTAAGACATGACTGTATTAATTTGACACATAATGAGGTTAATATCAAACCATCATCTCGCTCACTGGTCATTTAACAGGGACTGCTGTGGGCACAAGGGCAATAACCTTGTCCCAGGGCATTACTCAGGCAGTAGTGTGGGAGACCTTCCTTTGAAAGCAAAAGGTCTACTAAGTATTCTCCCAAGGCTTTTTTTACCTCTAGGGGTCTGCAATTTTACTCTTCATCTGGACTGGAAATGTGCCACTTCCTACGTTTCATTTTAATGTCAAGATGCTGAACTTTGGTTTTCTTTACTTCAGCAGGGCCTCCCAGTGTTTTAAAGAAGCGGAAAAAGCTTTACTGCAGCCAGCTTGGCCCAGCGGGAATAATTTGGTTTTAGTCTTTCAGAGCAGGCAATCAGTCAGACTCCCAGTATCCTGGAAAGAGATCTCACTTGAACATAGTAAAAGGAGCAGGGGGGTGAGGGGCTTGACAGCTGTAATGATAAGAAGCTGCAGTGGCCTGGGCAGGGGCAAAGGAATGAGCAAGCAAGCCAAGTGCTACCAGTGATTTTTTCGGTGCTGCTGTGAGCTGTAGCACAAGGAGGGAGGTTCATCTTTTCAGCCTCTTTCATCAGTGTCGTGCATTTATTTGGCACATTCCTTATTGGTTTTTGAAGGATTGTAGCTTGGACTAAGATTTGCTTACTTTTAACGTATATGTATAAAAAACCAAAATCCCAAACACTGCTCTAGTAAAATGTGATGATAAAGTTGTAACTTTAAAAAGTCTCATAGTTTCACAGCCTCCTCAATACAATGAAGTAAGCGGGAAGAATCTAAATTAACTCAGGTCATACTGACAAATATGAAAAGAGCTGATAAAATATATTCAGCATTGTCCCAAAACCTAGATTTTGGTCTGTGTTCTGAGAAAGAAAGAAAATTCCAAAGACACATTTCTACAGAAGAGGTCCTGCAGCCCTTCCCGTTTTTCCTACGTTTTATCTTACTGACACAAATTAAAAAAAAAATGTACAGAAACCTTCTTTTTCACTTTGCTGAGACCACAAATATAAACAGAATTATAAAATGTATAAGAAGTGTTTTTTTTCCCCCACGGGGAAAGATAGGAATGCTTTGAGGGATTTAGCAGTCTTTCTTCATCAATATTGTAAGAAAATGAAATTACTCTTAAAATTTCTATTGTATTCAGAAAGGAAGTGTAGGAGAACAATGTTTGTCTGAAGCAGGGAAAGATATAATGCTGTTAAATTAAAATTTATGTCAAAGAATTAAATGCATACAATGTGTACATGGCATACGCCTTAGGTATCTTACATTTGAGGCCATATTAAAATAATGAATTTTATAATAATGAAACTCTTTAAGGTAATGATACAGTCATCAGGATACTTTTTGGTATTTATTAGAACATGAGTCATGCTGAACTCATGTGGCATTAAAATAAACCATTCCCCTTAAACAATTGTAAATAGATCAGGGACAGAAACAGATTTTCAAGGTGAAAATGTGAGTAAGAAAGGCAGTAACTTCTAAGCTTTCAACCCAGAATAAAACAAACGCTTAGACAATCTCCCCAAGTCAACTAAGTAAATTTGAATTTCCTGGAATGTAAATTATTTTCCAAAGAAAGTTATGACATCAGGCCAAGTGAAAATTGCTGTATCACATCAGGCCAAGTGAAAATTGCTGTATAGTATGTCATACATATCCTTCAGATACTAGTGTTCTGAAGATGTAAACCAGAACCTCATAAGTCTTGAACTTTTGGGAACGGGTGGCTTTGCAACTGATACGCCTTGGGCCCTTTAGACCAAAAAGTTATTTTACTGTAGAGCCTAAAGCCACAGGGGTCTTAAGAGTTCATACTTCCCCCCCCCCCAAAAAAAATA
>Ga0065711_1004848_pt1 | contig 22185 bp, 13 predicted proteins | sample Hoacrofraction12_FD_59098 | JGI IMG/M metagenome (GOLD analysis project Ga0065711, IMG submission 59098) | Hoatzin crop microbial communities from Cojedes, Venezuela - Epithelial fraction 12 v2 (version 2) | ecosystem: Host-associated > Birds > Digestive system > Esophagus > Crop | place... | reverse complement strand
TCTCTGGAAGGAAAAAAAAAGGCATTAAAGCAAAAAAGAAAGGACAGACTTTGAAATCAAAGTGGATAAATACTTTCCTTTTGAGAGAAACTGTGCACATCTTCTCTAGTCTTCTGTACAATGCAACTCTTGATAACAAAAATATTTAAAAATTAGAAGTAGCATTAAGAATTGTTTTATAGCCACTGTTTCCTTTTTAACCTTGTTGCTAGACTGTGATCACAGGAGGAGCTGATCAAGAGATCTAAAGGGTTGCAGCTTCCTGGGATTGTCTGTTTTAGGGGTGAACAGCAAAAGAATAGCTTTCCATCACAAAGTATGTGCCAGTATATTTTAAAGTGTCCTTAAAAGACTTTTCTTTGGACATAATAGAGTGGATTCAAGGACCCAAGAGGCCAGACCAACAAACAGATATCGGTCCTTAAGCTATTTTTTTTTAAAAATGAAACTCAGCAGTTGATCTCGGTAACATTTCCTGTGTGAAATACTGGCATGCCTTTTGGTGCTGGTTTGCGCTCCGGGTTGTTTATGTTAGGAAGCAGAGTGACCTAAAGAAGTAAGCATTTCTTTGAGGAAGCATTGTTCCTTTAACGGTGAATATAAAGTACCCCCTTCAGCAAGCAGCTGGAATCAAGCAGTGGGAGGCAGATTGATCTTCTGCTTTTCCTTAACATCCCGGTCCTCTTTTTCAACCATTACTTTACTGAGACAGTGCTGTGTTGATTTATCTCAGGGCCAGGACAAAAGTGTTTCCCTCGATGACCTCGAATTTCTGCAGCCTCCTCCATCTGCTGGTTTGATGTTTCAAGCTAGAAGTGCTCATCTTCCCGGCAAACACAGAGCCCAGCCATTGACTGGCCTTGCTTACAGTCTCTATTTGCAGTCCTTATTGTTCAAACACTTTGCTCCAAAAGCTGTACCTGGGTGAAGGGTGGCTATTCTGTTCAGCAATTTTGGTTAATTTTTACTCAGAATAACAGTATTTTAATTTCCTTAGACTCCGGTGGGATCACTGTCATGTAAATGCTGCTGTACATGCTTCACTGTGAGTGAAATTGGTGCCTAGGGTGTCAAGATGGAGCCCTTTAATGTTCTTTTCTCTGTTGCTGAGGTATGTGGTCTGTAGTTGAGTAGTTAGCTGCATACTGAAAATGTTTGTTTTTGTGTAGAAAGTGACTCATGCAGTTAAATTGCAAGTAGTAGTGCCACGAATTCATCACTTCGCTGGCTGCACAAATGGGGGTAAAGAGCCTGTACCCTGCCCTTGGGGGCTTGTGTGTGACCTTTCTTCCTCTTTCAAAATTGGGTTTAGTCTGTTCTGGAAAAATGACAACGACAAGCATTAGTCTTCTTTTCAAGTGGATGCAAGATGCCTCAAAGTTAAATGCTATTGCATCTAACTGCTGTTTGAGGGGAACTACATTGGAAAAGGAGGATTTTGGGGTTGCCTCCTCATGTAGTGCCTGTACGAAGAGGCCCCCAACTGAGTGCAACTATTACATGAGCATGAAGCAATAAATGACATTTCATCTGATTCTTATTACGCAGTCGCATTACCTTCATGTGTGGCCCACTCATCTCCCTGGTGGTAGACCAGAATTTTAAATGTGAACCAGTTTGGGGGAGGAGATAACCAGACCAGCGTCTGGCATCTCTGACTGCAGGCTTTTACTGTGTTCAAATCCTGTATGTGTGTGGACACTGGGCTTCATCAGCTTGGGAGAGTCTGGAGCGGCTTGTGCTGCCATGCTAAGGGTCACCTAGGTCTGGTAGTAGTGAGTCTATTTGCTCAGCTGTTAGAGACACAGCGATTACCAGCATTTTCTTCTGACGTTTGCTTTTTAATTCTAATTCAGAAATAACATTTTTATCACATTTGCTTCTCTTTTGTTATTTATTGCTGAATAAAGTTCTGTAGAAGAAGAAAAATGTGACTTTTAGGATAGAATCAATTGGTAAAATCAGAGAGGACCTGGTGGTTTGAGTGGCTATTTTGGTTACTGAGCAAATAATCCCATGTTGCTAAATTTATTTTACACTGGGCACTGATCGTCTTCCTAGAGCTGGGTTGGTTCTCCTTGGTTATTTACCATTAAAAATTTTGTTTTGCAGCTGAGAAGCTGTCATCTTACTTATCTTTTTGCATATCAGTAAGTCATGTTATACCCAATCATTTTTATTTAGACATTTGTATGATTGTACCTAATTTTAGCACATTCTTAATTTAGCACTTTTCTGTGTATGTTTAGACATTTTCATGGCTAGTTAGTCTGTTAGTTGTGTCAAGTTCTGTTTATTGGAAATTTGACATATTTAAAATGGATAAACAATGTATTTGTTTCAGTGTGTTTACCAGAACATTTTAAATGTGATGGCTACAAGAGGAGAATGGAGAAAGTTTATCAAAATAAGCAGTTATTTAACTGAACTAAGACAAGTTACTTCAAAAGCCCTGTGGAAGTGGGGCTCTGCTGCCCTCCTTCCCAGCCCCTTCCAGGCCAGCCGGGCAGGCGGCTGTCAGTGGGGAGAGAAGCTAGAAATCAGCAGACCCCTAGCATTCCTGTACCCCTGTCCATAGGCAATGGAGATGTCCTGGCCTCCAGCTCCTTATGAAAAGAGCAAATGATGGTAAGTATGGAGACAACTAAATCATACCAGAAAGCCATGTGATGTTGGCCAAAGAGGAATTTATTGTGGAAGAAAACAAGCAAGTAGAACAGCGATGAGTATTTGAGGACAGAGTAGACGAAAAAGATTAGAATTTGCCAGGTGGAAGATGGTTTTTGTAAAGTAAGTTTAAAGGAGGCACACTAAGATATGTGGTCTGGACACCAATGGCTGTTTGTTTCTTTCAACCTAATCTTGACAAAATCAATTGTCTTAAGTGTTCTAGACTCCCCCCACCCACGCCCCCCGACTCTACAGAAGTTCAGTGCAAACTTTGAGTGCTGAGCAGTCTATGAACTTAGTCCAGGTCTCGACAACAGTTTTCTGGACTGATTAATGAGCTGTGTTGCTGTAGGTGTGGGTTTCCTCTTCTGTCTGCTGGTGGTGTAACTAAAACTTCCACCGGTGTGGCTTTTGCAAAAAATAAAACCCAAAACACCCCAAAACACAGGGACATGCTGTCTTAAGGCACAGCTTCAGATGAGAAAGCAAAATAGAGAACTTCCCTCTGGAAAGCTGAAGAAGGAAGAATATGTATGTTATATACCCTACAGAGTAATGACTTGAAGCTTTGAAGAACTACTTATTTTGAATTCTTAAAGCAGGGAAAAGCAGAGTAGATGCCACTTACTGAACCATTAGAGGAAGGAGTGCTATGCTAGTTATTTTAACTCTTGGTTAGGCAAATGGGATTAGCTATGGTGGATTAGAATGACCAGGTCTGAATTTTACTTTAATGTAAGTAGGAGCCCGAACCATATGTCTTTGGGGAATCCCATCTGGTTTCAGGCATTTTTAGTGGGAAAATGAGACGGTTTTGCTACTTTTGTCATCTGTTGTGGGGTTTTTGGGAGCAAGGGGGGAGTTGCCACAGTTTCAGTTTGTTCATTTCATGAAGTTCCTGCTGGATTAATATTCTGTAAGTGAAATGTTTTGGTTTTGTTTTCCCATTTGTCATCTTTGTATTGTGTTTTCTAAAGGGACAGACAGCTAGAAAACAGAATGCTCTAGCAAAAACAAAAACAAAAACAAGTCCTTAGAGTCCATCATTTCACATAGCCTTCATTGTCTTCAGAAAAATCTGGCGTGACCATTTTTTCAGAATAAAATAGATCCCCACCCCCGCTGTTCCCTAACGGACTTACATAAGTCACGCAGATCTTCCACATACTCTTGAAATGCAGATTTCTTGGTTCTTTTACTTTCCAGGGTGCTCACAGTTTCAGTCTGCAGGTGATGATAAAGAGGAATCAGAGAAACAGATGAAACTATATGAAATAGATGAATTAAACACGGTGAAAAATTCTTGTTGTTGCTTTCTCCAGCATTTCTTTCTTTGCTTCAGAAGAATTGCACTGATTTCACTGGAGTTATTCCTGACATAAAAATGTCAGGAAGATGCTGGTTGGGCATCCTTATGTTGGTCTTTGTCTGACATGTAAATGGTCTTGTAGGTGTTCCCAAGCAAATTGCTTTAAAATACCACAGGAGTGTGATTTTTTTTTTCTTTTCTTTTTAAAGAAAAAACAATATCCACTACAAATAAAAATCTTGCATATGGCCTCATGGTTTAGAGTCAGCCAAATGTGAATTCATGAGTTCGTTCACTTAGTTCATCTGCTTTCTACCTTAGCCCCTAGTTCTGCTATCAACCTGGAGCCTGCAGCCTGCAGGGTAAAGTTACTGTTTCATCTGTCACCTCATTTGGATCCTAAATGGCTACATCACCTCATAGAGTACAATATAACAATAGGAAACAGAAAAAATAATACTGAGCAAGACTTGTATTATAAGGGAAAGTGAAAGGAACTGGTGCCTCTATTCCCCGGGGAGGAGAGAGGAAAAAGCAGTACAATGGCTGAGCGGTACAAGCCAAGCATGGGAAGAAAGTTGCTGTTTATGGGCTTCGTAGGAGTACCCACATACAAGTAGTATGAGACATGCAATAAAACAGAAAAAATGGCAAAATCGATAGTTCTAAATATAAATTTGTGCATAGCAGAGGAGCTGCGCAACGCTTTTCTCCAGAGAAATTGTATTTCCTGGTTAGTAAATAGTACTTCTGAGGTCACTAGAAATTCTGTTTCCTAGATTAACAACATGATATGATTTTCTTAGTCCATCTTGTACACTTGCCAGAAATGCCATCCTCCAAGTCTGTGCTCTGAACTCTGGTGTTTATTTAACCTAGCTTCCAGTATTTTGAAAAGAATGGCCTCCCAACCCAATCATACTTGAGACAAGCTTGATTATAACTGTTTCTTATTTTCTCAACCAGTAAGAATAAATGACAGAAGGCAAGACCAAATTTGCTGTTTCTGCTCCGTTCTTGAACAAAAAGTGGTTTAAGCAGGGAACATCTCTCAAGAACCTTCTTTCTTGTGCATTCATTTATGCTGGTACAAAGCAAGAGGAAAGCGCTATGTACTGTGATGGGTCAACTTTGATGCCCATCCTGCACTTGCAGAATAAGAGGCAGTCTTCCTTAGAGACTGTTTTGAAGGGAGCTGGATGTTCTTCAGAGGAATGAAGTTTGAGCTGGAATCCTGTCTTTAGGAAGCACAAGCATCCATTTGTGTTTAGTCATAACTTCTTGTATTTAAAAATGAGTGAAGGAGAGAAAGACATTTTGGCTGTTATTGCCAAATGATGTGCTACATGCAAATAGAGCAACTGCTTTCTTTCACTATCTGTAATGACCACATGTCCATCACAAAAGCATGTAGAAAGCAGTCATGAAAAAAGCCCTTGAATATCCGTGAGCCAGCGAGCTATCTTTACTAGCTTCAGTTCATAATGATGCTGGGCTTCTGTCTGTGCCAAGGCAGAGGGGCTTGGCAGCACAGATGTTGGCCAGAAAGCTCTAGTCAGACTCCTGCCAAGGGGCTGGCCAGCATCTCCATCTTCCCATCAGCCTGTGGCTTGCAAATGGTGATAGGCATTTGGCTTGAGGGCTTCTCAGCTCCTGCTGCCAGAAAGTGTGAAGATGTGTTGCTGTTCCTACTCTTGACTAAACATCCAAGAAACTCTGGCAGCTGTAGGTGTGGAGCTTTGGCAAATTTCTGGTCCTCTTGCTTCTCTTGCATGTTTTTCTGTCAGTACTTCTGAATCCTGTCTGTGCTGCAGTAATAGTTTTCTTAAGCAAGAGTACAGTTCCCCTGCTCTTCTTTCCCTAAACACTGGTGAGGCCACATCTGGAGTATTATATCCAATTCTGGGCTCCCCAGCACAGAAGAGGGATAGACATACTGGACAGAGCCCGATGAAGGGCTACAAGGATGAGGAAGGGACCGGAGCACCTCTCCTGTGAGGAAAGGCTGAGAAAGTCAGAACTGTTCCACCTGGAGATGAGAAGGCTCAGGGAGATCTCATCAATGTATATAAATACCTGAAGGGAGGGTGCAAAGAATGGCAGCAGGCTCTTCTCATTGGTGCCCAGTGACAGGGCAAGGGACAATGGGCACAAACTGAAATGTGGGATGTTCCCTCTGAACATCAGGAAACACTTTTTTACTGTGAGGGTGACTGAACACTGGCACAGGTTGCCAAAAAAGATTTGTAGAGTCTCCGTCCTTAGAGATACTCAGAACCCATCTGGACATGGCCCTGAGCAACTGGCTGTAGGTGGCTCTGCAAGAGCAGGGAAGTTGGAGCAGATGACCTGCAGAGGTCCCTTCCAACCTCGACCATTCTGTGATTCTGTGAAACCTGGCATGACCCTTGGTTAGTTGGCCATTCTCATTTGCTAGTTGTGTAATTGTTCCTAGTTTAAATTGTTTGTTTCTGTTTACCTTGACAAAGTAACAAGGAACAAACTCCAAAATGTTTGCAATCTCTGCGAGGGTCACTGCTGAGTTTTCACCTTTGTTCATGTTGAGGTGTTACGTTGGTTGCTGTAATAGCTACAAACCATGTAATTGAGATTAATCTGGTTTATTAAAAGCAATGTACTGTGGCCACACTGTGGGTGTAGTTTCACCCAGTTCTTCAGATGCCGGTGGGCCTAGCAGCTGTCCCCACTAGAGAGGAATTGCTGCCTGTCAGGGACGTTGAGAATTCATGGTTTATCTTAACCTTGCAAACACAGACCACTGTACTGAAAATTAGGTTCTCTGTGTTTTGGTGTGCGTGTATGTTCGTTTATCAATTTCATAGTTATCAACCTTAGTAGTTCGTTGTTGAAATACAAGTCACCAGAACGTGTTGCAGATTTTTAGGTGGACTTTGTTTTTTCCAAAATTTCACTTTTCAAGAAAAGCATTTTATTAAACACATGATTTTTGAAAAGTTTCAGGCACCTCTAATTACTAAAAGTAGTGATTTGTCCAAATTAGTATTAAAATCTGTATTAGATTGGAACTACTTTGAAAATGTAGAGCTGAAATGCAGACTAGGCTGTGGATTTGATTTATTCCAGACACAATTAACTGAAGCTTTGCGATCCAGACATTCCTAGTTTTTGAATATTGTTCAAAATCTAGGCCCAGACATGAATCTTGCTTTGGAAGGTTGACCAATTTATGTATCACTGGGGGATATTTCACAAGGTTTGATTGGACGGGGAAGGTAATGACTGCTTAATATTTCTGATGAATAGAGAGGAGTTAAGGATTTCCTGGGGATGGCCCTGAGGTCATCTTGCATTTCGGAAACAGAGCCTGCAAGAAGACATTGCAGACTGTCTCATACATTGCAAAACTAATGTCAGCATTGATAAACTCAGTGTGTAGCGAGTGTGTTAGATGAGCAGAGTGTTCCTTTTCTGTATTTAGCACAGTTAAACAATATGATAGCTTGCTTTATGTAAAGGTAACCTTTTCTTGATTTTATTTTTTTTTTACTTTATTATCTCAAAACTGCAGAAAAATAAAGATGTAATTATCTGAATTTAAGCTGAGACAAGGGATATCTTTTAATATGTTGGCTCTGTGTACCTTGCCAGCCCAGCATAAAGTGAAGGACACAATACAATACCTAAAGTTAGGCATATTTTTAAGGGCTGTACCAAAATGAAAAGCAGATCTTTTGGATGTATGACTTCATCCTCTGGGTACTTTCACTGCTTTTGGCCTGATCCAAAGCCCGCAAAAGTCAGTGGGAGCCTTTCTATTATCTGCGGTTGGCTTGGATTGGGCTCTATCTCAGTAATGCCGTTATGTCAGCAATAATACTTCAGGAAGCTGGAAGGCAGCTTGATAAGGTGGGAGAGCGCAGGCAAGACTCAGCAATCACTGCTTTAGAGTAGACTGTTCACGCAGGCTTGAGCATTGTTTAGAAAGAGTAGAGCATGTCAGAAAAACAGATCTGCTTCTGCAAATTGCTTAGGCATACTGAAGTCAAAGAGCATCCAAACATTGCTTTGTGGGTTGCCTTTACTGCAAATAGAGTTTATGTCTCATTACATAGGGAAAAATAATATAGAATTCCCCTCTGGGCTCCATGGAAAAAGTGAACCAACAGGAACGTTAATTGTAACCCCCTTCTCAGATGCCAGGAAAGAGGCAAGAGTCCTTGAGGCTGCCATAGCCTAACAAGATATCCTGTTGAGGTCAAGAACTCTTTCTTTCCTTCCCTGATCTGAGCTTTCTACCTCAGGCAAGGAGAAATGAACTCAAATTAGTTGAGGGAAAATAGGAAGCAGAAAATGCTGGTGCTCTGCTTGTTGATTCACATTAAACTCTGGGATACACATGGGGAAAGGCTTGTGTCTTTCCTACAATCTTCGTGGTTGCAGGGAAGAGCCACTTGCCTCTGACCCTGGGAGGTGGGTGGAAGCAGGGTGCCCACGCCTGGCGGGCTCTGCTCCGGGGTGCGAGTGGGGCTGGGACCGGGCTGTACAGAATTTCACAATGACCCAGACATTATGAACTTCTGCACATTGGAGTATTAAGGATTACATCCTTAAGTGGCTTAGCTTCAAAGGCAGTAAGTATGGGCAAAGAGGACCTTGGAAACCCTTGGTCCCTGATTCCCTTTGTCCCTGAGCTGGGAGCTAAAGCCCAGCCCTGCTGCCCTCCCTGCGGCTCAGACTGGAAGTGGGAAAGGATGCCCTGTACACAGCAAGGGGAAGAGGAAATCCCTGGCCACATGACTGTGCAGATGGTCTTAGGCTTCTCGCATAATCGTACGCTTTTGTTTCTTGGGAGGGACCCCACCTCTCCCTTGCCTGAGTGTAAGCATGTGTAGGAGGCTCAGTGGGGGGAATCTTGCTAGTTTAATTATTCCTTACATTTTATTTGCCTGTGTGGGGGACAATTGAGCCTGTAATAATCAATCATGCATGCTCTCAAACAGGAAAATGCTATGTATGATCTAAGCTGCATGCTGAAATGTGGTTATTGGAAATGAATTTTATGGCTGAATAGGCTGGCATCGTGTTGTCTCTTTGCTTTTTTGGGCTTTTAGTTATTTATTCACAATGTCATGCCGGCGAAATATTTTATGTTTTTCCATTTAACTCGCTGGCTTAATCTTTTGCTTCTGGAAATGTTTATATGCAGATGACAAAATATAGATTTTCTATGTAAACTGGTGGCTTACTTTTTTGTTCATGTTAATTGAAAGGCTTATCTCTGTAGCATCTTTTTAAAGAATGGGAAAGGAATTTCCTGAACTCCTATTGCATGCATTAAGGTAATATATTTTTGCTATTTCTTATCCACATTGCGGTTGCTTAGGAACAGAAGTAATAATACTAATTTTGAAGTCTTCTCTTTCCATTTGTCCTTCCATCAAACTGGCAATTCCCTATAGCTGTTGTGTTCCATATGGTAATCTACTAAATATTTACATGTCTTCCTTTAGAGCCTTTGAATGCATTTGTAAATCTCTTTCTTCTCACATGTGGTCTGTGTTTTGTGAAGAGGTCTATTGCAGACATTGATAATTACTATATTAACATTCCTTACAAAGTTTACCTGAGGAACTCTGTTCAGGTGTTACAATTTTGAAGGGATTCCAAATTTTAGAGGTCTCCTGAAGCTCTGAAGAAAAGACGACAGTCCTGTTGATTGTAAGACTGTTGCTTTTTTCCCCATGTTCAGAAAGCCTACGATTACTTGAGATAATTACTGCTGCAGAGTGTGTTTGATCACTATTAAGATAAGTGACATCGTATGTAAAGCTGCTGTTGTTCTGCTTCTTTACTAGTAGCATTCCTCTTCATTTCTGTAGATGTTAGATGTGGGAATATCTTTGAATGATGTGGCTCTTTAAGGATGAGTGTCATTTGTCTGTAACCTCTCGTGCTGCTGCATTAGTTTGTTTATACCTGTCATCTGTCATATGGCAGATGAGAAGAAAAATCAATACATGGCTATTTTGCCTCCCTCTCCCCAGAACTTCCCATATGGTGAGATGCTACTGCTGCTCACTTAGTGTTCAGGCTTGGAGCAGCGTGTTTCAAATTTCTCTTGAATACAATGTACTCGTTGACTTTGCTTGGTAGGTACGGCGCTTGTCAGCAACATATGTCCCCTTTGTTTAAAGTGAGGTTTTAAAAAAATGACGAGACTCTATACCGTGGTGTGTATCCTTGTGGAAAGCCAGTGCCATCCGTCTTTCATTGTACGGTGGGGATAACAGAAGCCTCTTGCCTACTTAACTCATGTGATTAAAATGGGACACATTGTGATGTTCTCCTCAATTAGCATGATCGGCTCCCGGGGAGCAAGGGAACCCTGGCTGCGGTGGTTCGCATTTTCCCCTCTAATGAGTAGAAAGAGTCTTTTGAGAATTGCTAAATAATTCAGACCATTAGGAACCTGTCAACTTAAACAATGCCCCCTCTGACCAGAAAAATGGTTGTGAGCAGTTGGACACCCTGGCAGATGTTGAACTTGTTCTCATTGTTCGCTCTGCTCCAGGCAAATAGCTTTGCAGCCACTTACAGAATTTGTGTGTCGCTCCTGTCAGGCGGTGCGTGCAGGCATAATCAACACATGTTAGCCAGACTTCTAGCTTTTATGCCCCAGTATTTCATTTAGTTAATTTAATGATATAAACTCCTAATATTGCCATTTACCACTTCTAGTAGGTTTGCCAGCCAGCTCTAATGAGAAACCACAATCAAGGCTTAAAAAAAAAAAAGAAAAAAAGGGGGCAAAACCAAAAAAACCCCACAAACTTCCCCCCATCCCCCCTCCTAAAATTTGACTTCTTTAATATTCCTTCTGTTGTGTTAATTCCTTACTTTGCATTTTAAAGTGTTTCTTTACAAACAGAAGGATTAGAGGTATTGTCAAGCAGAATTGGCTGTATACTCGTATAACCCTAGGATCTGAAACTTCAGGGGAAACATTAGTGTCTTGAAACTGCCTATAAAATCACGCACATATGCAGGACTACTTTAGTTAAAATTCTTTATGCAACAAGATCTAGTTTCTATGCCTTTCGTTGCAGACTATGGAAGCAAACACTGATTTGACAAAATTTTCTTAAAAACTTTGCCATACTTCTCCTTCTGTAGCATTTGTTTATGTCCACAGATTTTTTTTGAAGTTAATTGGTGAAACAATGATCAGTACTATAATGGGAAAATTATTTAATATATTTGGTTAGAAAACAACTCCTTGAAGCTTCCCAAGCCTCCCGGCAACCGTTTACGCTTCTGTGTTGAATGGGTGATAGCAAATAGTCAATGTTGCACAAGCAATTAGCTGGTCTGTTGGATCAGTTAATGGAACAAGCTATGGCAGTAATGCGATGTGAAATAACATCTGTGCTTTATAAATATTTATGTTGTAAGATCTCCGAGTATGTTCTTGTGACAAATGACTCCACCTTCAAATAGTTTTACATGTTTAATAGATGTGGGTTTTTTTAACAGCACAGCATGTGTGAAGGCTTCAGTTCTCATTTTTTTGACCTAATGCATTCAAGAAAACCTTTCCACTCCTATTTCTGTGAGATTTGTCCAAGTTTTAGATTTTTGTTCCTGCAAAGTAACAGTCCTACATTGAGAGAATTTCTACACTGTTGCAGAGCATTTCTACACTGTTGCAGTAGCAGGACTTTTGGAAGATACAGTTAGCTAGTTAATTAAAGTTTGTGCCTGCCCATTGTGTATTGAAGAAGTGTATCGCTGAAGTAGGGTGCTTGTCAGAAAAGATGCATTGGTTCTGCTCTAGTGATATGGAAACTAGCAAATACTGCTCAGAAGGGGTTCCTGTCTTGATCTTGTGTATCCGTATTTCTCTCTTCTTTTTCAAAAATGAAGCTTTTACCGTTAGTTCTGAGGAAAAAAGAAAATCAAAAAGTGTGAGCCTCTGAGGCTGTGCAGGGCGAGCCTCTCTGTAGCGGGAGCTACCACCCCTTCTGAAGGCCACCTTGGTTTCGGAGGTTAACTCTTGCAAGGGCCTTGTTAGTCTGGACAAGGTCCTGTGCAGACTGCTGTAGGTGACCCTGCTTCGGCAGGAGGGTTGGACTAGATGACCCACAGAGGTCCCTTCCAACCCCTACCATTCTGTGATTCTGTGATTCTGTGATTCTGTGATTCTGTGGGTGTTGCAACGGCAACCCTGACAAAAAAATCCCCCATTTTTATTGGCAAGCACGACACGATATAGTGTGGGATATCCCGTTGGGGTCAGCTGTCCCAGCCATGTCCCTCCCCAGCCCGCTCGCTGGCGAGGCAGAGTGAGAAATGGAGAAAGCCTTGATGCTGTGCCAGCACTGTTCTGCGATAGCGTAAACACTGGTGTGCTGTCAACACTGTTGTGGTCTCAGATCCAAAACACAGCACCATAGGGGCTACTATGAAGAAAATTAACTCCGCCGCAGCCAGACCCGGTGCAGGGGTACTGACCATTGCAGACCAGGCTGCCCACGCCCAGTATGCTCAGTCATCCAAAGTGAGGAGGTGGGTTTGCTGCGTGGTTCGGCTCTTTTTCTCTCCTAATTGATTTCCCATTTTTCAGTAATGCTTCTGCCACATGCCCCGCTATCACGTGATCATACTTTATCTGCCTTCATTTAATTATACTGAAATTAATAAGACAGCAACCAGAGGCACTTTGATTCCCCAGCTGTTCTCTATATCTCACCTGAAAACAGATCACAACCACAAATAGTAAGCCTGTGTCTACAGCAGTGCTAAAGAACCACGCAACATGAAAATAAAGGAAAAAATTCACCTTGCTTGAAGCATCAGGTGTGATTTATTGTGTGCTTTAAATGTCAGTGGGTTCTGCCTGTTTTGGATGCTGGGGAAACCTGTTTGAGAGGAGCAGGAGGTGCGTGTGGAGAGTGCCTGGACAGCAGCTCCTCTCCTCTACTGAGTTGGGCAAGGGCATGCTGGCTGCACAGGGAGGTGGGGATGGGGAGCATCCCTTTGGTCTCCTTCATTACAGCATTTCGCAGGAGCCTCTGACAGGAAGGTAGTAGCCATTTAAGTAATTCTAAGTCTGTGTGTTAGCTGAGGGTGTAAAATTGTGCTCATCTGCAGCATTTTTCGTTGCTTGATATCTATTCCAACCTATAGCAAAAGCTGTCAGATTTGTGTTAATGCTGTCAGTCAGTCAGTGAAATGGCCTGCTGTGGGGTCTGTGACCTTCGGCAAGAAGGAACGTGCTAACACACAGGCTGCTGTTTACTCTTTTCCCAAACTCCTCTGAATCGGAATTAAGTAACAAATGACCTCAATTATTTTTGTCCTTTTCCATCTGATGGACATTTGGAGATGAGACCAGGAAGCTGAGTGGGTGAGCACTGGTTTGCAGAAAGGTGAGAAGTTCTCAGAAATTGAATTGACATCTTCCAGAGGAATTTCATATGATGTAAGGTTTCCCTTCCCCGCTGTCTGAATAGGAGAGCACTGCATTTCTTGTGCAGTTCACCTCCAAGGCCAAAGACACTGAGGATGGACCTTGAGTACAGTTTGATGAGAATATTTCTCTAGCAGATGTTGCGTGATTCAGATGTTTTTGTCATGAAATCAGCTGGGCTTCGAAACTGTTCTCTGGTTATTATCTTGTTGACAGTAACATGTAATTATTTTTTAGCAGCTTGGTTACACTTACCGTAGCACCAGCTTTCTTGAGGGCTCCATTAGAGGTTTCTGATTTGAGAAGTCTGATTTCCTACTGCAGACTTCTTAAATTCCTACACATACCTGTTTTGGAGAGCGTGAAACATGTTTTGCATTTCAGGAGAAGTCTCTGTACACATCTGCGAGTTTGTGGTTAAGCCATGATTGGCAAGATGCCGAAATCTCTCCACATGTGCCCATCCATTGAGTGTTGGCTGAGGGACATTTATAGACCAGGGATTTTTACCCAACTCAGCTGTATCGCTGTCAGGTGAGCCAGGCAGGAGAGGGAAAGATGCAAGGAGGAGAACTGGCCTTTTAGAAATGGACTGGACTGTGTCTAGGAAAAGATATTTTATAGGGGTGGCATGTGTTCATAAAAGTGGGCTGACTTTAGGGAAGGAGATGTTTCATCTTAGCATGAATACTGGGGATATGTGCAATTTTTGTGTTTTTCTTAGTGGATTTCCATTGTTTAGAAAACAAAACAGTGGTGGCAGTGGGATGTCCTTTTACTTTCAAAGTAAAATCTGAACTTTTTTCTGGTGTAAAAATGGTGTAAAACATAGGTTAAAATAGCTATCTGTTTAATTTTGATAATTCATTTATTTCTATCTATAAAAATAAGTTATTGGCTTTAAAGCATTCTATAGAAGACATTGTTTAACATACAACCTTTATAACATCTTTTTAATCTAGAGTGTTTGTATAGCCATTCTGCTATCCAAGGCCCAGCCTTCATTTTTAATTCCATTATGGACTTCTCTGTGCAAACTACAGTTTATTTTTACTGCAAAACAGAGATGTTAAGAGCCATTAAGCTAGCAGACATGCATTACCACAAGCTACAGAGCTTCCTCTTACTGTACTGAAATACCCTTTAATTTCCTATCTGACCTAGCAGTTCTCTAGAAAATGAGGGTAACGGCACCTGCCTCCTTCCCAGCAATGTTGTGATGATACATTTCTGGAAGACTGTGAGGCACAAAAGTACTTCAGATAGTAAGAAGAGATTGATCTATTGTGTTCGGCATGGAACTTGCCTACTCCTTGTTGATCTCCAGAGAATATTTCATTATCAGATTGTCCCAAGTTAATAATGGCAAGGCAGCAGGACGAGGCGGATGCGGAGACACAGTTTTGGAGGTGCAACAAAGAAAGACCCTTATGCTGTAACCCACGAGCTAGGCTGTACCAAAGCCCTGTCAGCCTGTCCGACCAGCTCCCCAGGGAGCTTCTCAAGAAGCAAGGTGGGATGAGGCCCCATGGTCAGGAGGAGGCACACGCCGCAGCCCTGAGATGGAGGGTGTTAAAGCTCCATGTCAGTCAAGTAGAAGTCAGAAAAGTATGCCTTCAACATGTAATGTGAGTGTGCTGAAAGTTATCAGTTAAGTACATTAGAGGTGGAAGCAAAAACAAAAGAACCTGGGGGCTATCAACTGGAGTCTTGAGATAAATTTAATGAGCGTTGGTTGGCTTGTCACAAAAGTGGTAATATGTTGATAAAACTGGCTGGAAAAAGTGGGAGACACAGTAAGTACACAGGTAGATCAGAAATAATATAGTGAAGATCTGAATGAGGACTGGAATGATGAAATGCAGTGAACTTGCAGAGTACAGGGTTGAGTGCTTTGCACTAATAGCAAGAATGCCTGTTGACATTTGGGAGTCACCCTCAGAAAACGAAAGAGGAAGGGAATGGACAGCTTTATGATCCATTGCTGAAAGGTTGTGAGGCACTAATGTGATTCAGCTGGGTCCAGGTATTTATTGTTGAGTTAGGGAAGAATTACTACTGTTGAACAAGGTGCTGGAGAGGCATCTTTGGGAATAGTATTTACATTCACCTTTAAGAAAGATAAATTCAACAAAATAGGTGTGATGAGAGGCTTCTGGGCTAGTTGGAGGCTAACCTGATCTAAGGAATCATACGAACGTGGTTTGTTTAATCAACAAAGAGGTGGCCTAGCGGGGTGAATGCACTACTCTGTGTGAGAAGGGGCATGGGACCAGAGGCCAACTATTGCTCCTGAGAGCAACCTGGTGCTTTGATGCATGAGTTGTCATTCCTTCCACGTTAGTCCCAGGACTTGGATCTGGCCTGTGAGTGAAATAGTTCCACCTTAGCAATGCTAAGTGAAGAGAATATAACTGCACAGGGAACAGGAAAAAGAAGATGGTCTGCTTTTCACAGAGACTAAAGATGTCACCAAAGTGAGCAGATGTGAAGCCCCAGGCATATATTCAGGCACAGAATTAGAAATACAGGCCTAATTCGTGTACTGCTCTATTATATTTCACAAAAACTAACCTGTGGAATTCACTTAGAGAAAACTTAATTGAGGTCAGTAGAATTAAAAGAAGGATATGACCTTTGCCATGATGAGAGGAGCGTATTCAGTGCTAATATTGTCAGCCTGTGAAGTCTAAGAAGAGATCCAAGTCGTTTTTTTCCAGTGGAGGAGTTAACTGTAACTGGGCGTTGGATATTAAGCAGAAGTTTGTTTCAAATTTCTCCAAAGCTGCTGGGTTCTGGAGTTTCCTCTGTCGTGACACAGGGTAGTGGGCACAGTGATTCAGAGGTCCACTTTTCGGTGGCAATTCCTGTGTTAATAAGCACATCGTTATTTTGTTTTTGTGGACGTAACTACTGATTTGGGGCTTTTGTGGGTTACTAATGATTTCTATTATAGTGTTCGTGTGTTCCTTTTCAATTGAATACGTCATCTGCAGTGCAACTTGGCTGTGTTTTCACACTTGGCGCTTGAATGTGACCCTGCGATTTTATTGGAATATTTGAATAAATGCCTTGTTTTTAGGCTGAAATCGTTCAACAACTGTTGCTGCAATCAATGAAGTGTTGAGCTTTCCTGATAATAAAGCAATTGTTCATGCATCTAACTACAGATTTAGCAGCCAAGCTCTGCACGTTGAAACTCGGAGATGTCATTTTTTGCATTTAAAAAGACACCTTTTATCTGAGGTCAGTTATTAAAAAACAACTAATTCTCTTCATAGAACGTATGACAAAGGAAAGCAGCGGGGAGGAGAGCACCGGAGTTTGTGGTGGCGTGCGCGATGCCGCTGCGCAGAATCGTGAAGCACAACTGAGAGCCGCTCTTCAGAGCGCGTTTTCCTGACTACAACGCTCCCGCCTGTGGTCCGGGGAGTTACGCTTTTTCCAGGGCGAATCACACGAGGATGCCGGGAGTACCTACTCCCTCCTAGCACATTTGAAAAACAACAAAACAAGAAACGGGGAGGGGGGAGCGGGGGGGGGACCCCAGAAGACTAAAAACCAGGAAGGAGACCCTGGAGCTACCTTCAGGCCCGCAAGCCCGTCTGCGTTGGGCAGCGTTCGGAGCAGCTTTCCCGTGGCGGCGGCCGGGCGGCTGAGGAATGCGGGGTCAGACAAGAGCCCAGTCACGGCGTATTCCCCGGCGGCTGCCCGGCATCGCGGCGGGCCAGGCGGCCCGTGGAAAACCACCCCCTGGTGAAGTCTGCATCGTGCTGTTCCACCAATGGAAAAAATTGAACGGGAGGAGGGTGTGTAGCCCGCAGATAAAAATACACGCGGGCTCGCGCAGGAGCTGTTTTTAGTTCCCAACGGCTGAGCGTTTTGAAGTGTTAGGCACAGTTTCCTGGCGTGGCCGGGGCGGGGAGAGTCCCAGTGTCTGCGTGTCCGTGTCCTCGCAGCAGGGCCGCGGCGGCCGGGGGGCCCGGAGGCTGGAGCTGGCTCCGTGGGGAAGGTAAGCGGGAGGGCAGAGCGGGGCTGGAGTCGGGGAGGGAGCTGCCGGGGGACCGTGGTCCTCCGCTCGCCGGCTGCCGGCCAGACCTGGAGAACTGAAGGAAAAGTAGGGAAAGACGTGGGAAGCCTTGGAAAGCGGAGGGCAGAGCGGGCTGCTGCAGTGCCAGGACTCGCAGCCCCTGCCACTGCCTCTGCTGTCGCCGGCTGAGCCCAGGATGAATGGTTTTCCTCCAGAAAACCGTTCTCAGTGGTCATCTGTCAAACTCAATTGCCTGAATTGCTAAATAAACCACCACTAGGATCATTTTACTGCTCTGCTACGACGGGGCTGGCTATTTTTTTAAGGAAAGTATGAGAAAGTATCTTTGAGAGTGCTACAGTTTCTGCAACATTAAAGGGAGTCTCCTAATGCAGTATGATTAATAATCCCTCTGAATCTTTTCTTTTTTATTATGCTGTCTACTCTCACTAATACTTAAAAAAATTGCAATAAATAGACAGTACCCAAGCAAGAGTTATAGGTTTGTGAAGTGTTAGAGGAAAAAGTTTCAGTCAACACTACGACTACAGAACCGGGATGGTATGGAAAGCCAGAGCTTCTGCATCTGGCAAAGGTAGGTCCTGCACGAGGTTTGATCTTTCTGCATAGTTTTTTAACACTACGTATCTTTTAAATATGTAACTGTACACAAATTGTGAAAATGCTATGTTACATGGCACAGAAAAATTAAAAGAGAGGGAAATGCCCACGAAATGGGGAAGTGCCTTTCCCACCCCAGCCCCCCCCTTTTTTTTTAGCAAGGGGGGTGATTAATTGCTTGTGCAATGCAACCAAAGTTTGCTACTTTGTTTATGCTTGTTGCTGATGTGGTCACAGAGTTAATTTTGTACACTGGTGACTTCATTCTGGAAATCATGCATTTCTTTCCCTTTAGGGCGGATAATTTGATAACATTATATAATGTATAGCAAATTACTAGTTAGAGGCAAGGAGTGGAATTTTTTTTTATCTGATCACCTTCAACAGGAAAGGTGTATCTGCATATCATGGAAGAGGCACTCTGCAGCTGTGAAGCTGCAAAGGAAGTGTTTTAGTGAGGAAACCTGATCCTTAATGTACTTTTTTATTCTTTTAATGTGTGAGTAACATGCTGGTACTACAGGGGTACAGGAAAGGAAGCTCTAGGCTATGTGACTGCTGTAGGGCTCTTGGCATGCAAAAATCAAGATCTGCTTTTAATTTTCCAAGGGACTGTGTCTGAAGTTTACTTCTGGTATCTAACTCCCAGATCCTCTGTCCTCTTCAGGAAGTTCCAGGGCTGAAGGTGGGAGCGCATTTACTTTGGAATCGACACCCTCAGGTGTTTATGAATGTGTAAACGGAGAAGTAGAAAAGACTATGCCAAATGCTGCGTGGTTTCCCCCTCCTGCCTGTGGAGCAGGCTGTGAAATAAGATGTCAGGCAGGGAGTCCTGCAGCGGTGCTGGCCTCTGTCCATCAGGCTGAAGCGTGCTGTCCTGCCAGGTGCTGCTGGAAGTTTTTCTCTGGTTCCAAGGGTTAAGAGTTGGTCTGATCGACGTGGAAGGTGTTACACGAAAATGGGTCTTTGGGGTAGAATGGGTTAATGTTACTGCCAGGGACTGCTCATCCCTGCTACTGTTTGCTGCTTCTTTTGGTAGGGTCTATGGGGCTGCTTGGCGTACGGTGTTGTAAACTGGGTTCTAGTCCAAAAATAACCTTTCTCCTACCCTTTCTAAAGCTGATATTTTGGCACCTACAGTTTTGGGTGGTTACATGTGAGAGAATATCCCCATTGCTGTCTGCTGGCTGTGGTTGTATTTGACGGCATGAGCTGGTTGCTGCTGAAGCAGACGAGAGAGGAGAAGGGCAGATGTTCCTGGTGGGGATCTGGGAATCCCAGTTTGACCAGAAAGCCCCAATCTCCTCTCCTGTTGTTATCACGAGTAAGGAGGACTGAGGCAGAGACCTCTTCAGGAGTTTGTCTAAGCTCGGGCAGGAAGTCTGGGGACCTGAGCTCGGTCTCCAAAGTGTTGTTACTCCACAGCCCAGGGCGGGCAGTGAGGCTGGCGCTGAGGCTTCCCGGCTTGGAGCATCTCAGCTCCTTTCAGGTGCACCATCCTCCCTGCCCGAGGCCCCAGGCGTTCCGATTCCTTGAAGGCACCACACCAGGACCTGCCGGTATGTTTGCAACCAGAGTAGGTGGAGAAGAAAAGACCTTTCAGATGACTGAGTTCATTTCCTCTTCAAGGGCAGGAACTAGACCCTTTGACATATCAACTCTTTAACTACTGCAGCTACTGCATTAAGCCAAGATGTGAGCTGGCATTCCTGTTTTGTTTTTTTCTTAACAAACTTAATGGCTTTTATTTAAATGGATGTGCACTTTAGCCATTGTGTATAAATTCAATAACATTTACAAATGGTGAAATTTGTTTTTCCTGCCAAAGAAAAATAAGTCCCTAGGGATTTAGATTGTATCAGCACTGGTGTAACATGATAAGGATCTTCAGGCTTGACTCAGCCTTCCATATTGCGCTAACTTGAAAGCTATAAAGCATAATTTAATTCAGCTGTCAATGTCTTGGACCCAGAAGAATGGGTTGAGTAAAAGAAGGAATCATGTCCCAGGTATGGGATGTGTAGTTCCAATGCAGTATATCTGTGGTGCGGTGTAGACTTGTTGGGATTAATGTATTTTAAGAGAAGGAACCGGGAAAGGAGATTATCCTCTTCTTGCTTAAACTGTGAAACTAGAAGCCTATATGCAGTGTAGGTATGATTCACAGCATGAAAAGAAGTGTCTGGGGCCATAACGAAAACTTATGTTTAATGAGAAAAACTATTGGGTTTAATTTGATCTGTGAGCTACCAAACAGTTCCTAATACAGAAGGCTGTAACTCTGAAGAGACTAATGAGTGAGTGAGGAATTCTGTCTTCAAACGGGATTTTTAAGGCAAAAGAGTCCCCCTCCTTTTGTTTTTTTTAAAGACAGACATGCTTGTGGTATTTTGGTTATTCATTCTGTGAATACAGTGGTATATAATGCAAAATATCCTGCCAAGAATACCACGGTATAATTATTATGGTATATTTTTGTAATAGGAATGTGATTGAGGTTGCAGGAATAAGAAATCTGCTTCTGATTTGTGGAAGCATGTGACCAAAGTGCGTAGTTCTAAAAAATATAGTAAATTGTTTCCAGTAAGAAACTCCACATTTAATCCAGCTACAGTGTTGTGCTAACCTGCCTCCCTCATTAATGTCATGTATCCGTCCATACGCAGCCGTGCAGGAAGGTGAGGGCAGGTTCACATTCTAGTATTCTGTATTACTTTCATATTAAACACCAAAGTAGATTAAAAGTTAATTAAAACTTCAAACCTGTAATTCTGTATCCCTGTAAGAATTCACCAAGCACAGTGATTCTTTGCAAAACTTATGAACACGTTAGGTTCTGAAAGATAGTTTATATATAATTCTAAGACTTTGCAAGGCATTTAAAATAGACGGTGAAAGAGAACGTAAAAGTAGTTTGAAAGAAAAAATAGGAATTACTCAGTCAATTAAAAAAAACCCAAAACCAATAACGAAAAAAGCTTTTCCTGATGTAAAAAACCACTACTGTACATCAAAGCCTGCAACATTTCTAACTAGATCTGCCATTAAAAGAAAACAAGTTGGTCATTTCATATAAATGAGGGGGCTTTCTGTTGCATTTTTTATTGCTCTGAAATATTTTCAGATTCTCCATTATCCCAGCTCCACTAATCCTGATGACAGTCCTCTGTGGTGCACTTGGGAGCCACGCGCTCAGAGCAGCCGCCTGTGTAAAGACCCTGGCCCTGCCTTCTCTCCTCTCCCCCTGCTCCCCTCCGCACCTTCCCGCTCCACCGTGCGCAGCCCGGAGGTGGCCATCGCTGCCCGCTCTGCAGCCAGGACTCCTTACCTGCCCTCCTGCAAATACGGTTTTCAGACACGGCAGAAAGCACACATGGCTCTTTCCTCTTGCTTCGTTGTTAGAGAGTAGCTGAGGGAATATACTCAGCCCTTTGCATATAAAGGCCCTTTGTATAAGTATTTATGTCATCGCAAAGTGGGTTGAAGCTCTGCCTTGCTTTGGCAGATGTTTATACGCAAGTGCATGGCTGTGAGGGGCTATGCCCGGCGGCAGGTACTTGAGAATTGGTCCTGTGCCCTCTCAAAAGGTACCACACTGGTGTGGGTGACAGTCCTCCTGTTGGTGAAGAAAGTCTGAAGAGGCTGTGACACATGGTTGCTGCTTAAGCTACAAGTAGGAATAAAATACTCAGCCTATTTCTTTCTTGAATAATTTTTTGTACTTTTCTTTTGTCCTTTAAGAGGGAAAAGCCTTCTTAAAAAGTTTAAACTGTGTCCTGGTGTGTCATTGTAAAGAACTGAAAAGATGCAGACTTATTTTTAGGAGGCTAGACAGCTATCTCTAGCTCTTTCCTATTTTCTAGCTCTTACTCGAGCACTTCTTTTAAAAGCCTTTCTCTTGTAAAAGACAGTAGGTTTTAAATTTAAGCTCTTCTGCTGTGCATAAAGAGTTATTGTTCCTGGTAACTCTAAGACTCTCATGAGTTCCTGCATTTCTCAGCGAGTCCTCACTAAGTAGTGCTAATTTGATGGGCTGATGTTATCCTCATCTGGACCAATCCATACTGTTCCTTTTTTGTCTTTTTTTTTTTTTTTTTTTTTTTC
>Ga0065711_1035527_pt1 | contig 22187 bp, 9 predicted proteins | sample Hoacrofraction12_FD_59098 | JGI IMG/M metagenome (GOLD analysis project Ga0065711, IMG submission 59098) | Hoatzin crop microbial communities from Cojedes, Venezuela - Epithelial fraction 12 v2 (version 2) | ecosystem: Host-associated > Birds > Digestive system > Esophagus > Crop | place... | reverse complement strand
GCCCGGGCTTCGTGCGAGGGGCCGGGTGGGTGGGTGGGTGCAGCCGGCTCGCTCGGCCCCGCGGGGCGGCTGCGGGTCTCGGCGTGGGCGCCGGCCGCGGCCCGGAGATTGAAACCGGGCAGGTGCTGCATGCGGCCCGGGCTTGGGGTGTTGGTACGCCTGGCGTGCTTTGCCGGGATGGGCGAGTGTGCCTTTGGAAATTTAATTTTATCTTTATTTTCTTCTTAGAAAAAAAAAAAAGAAAAAACGGGTGCAGAGATCTTCAGTGACTTGTCCAAAGGCACGGGCAAGTGCAGCGGTAACATCCAGCCTTAATCCAGAGCCGGAGCCCACAGAGTTCCCTCGCGGACTGCCCGCTCGCAGGGCTGTGGGACTCCGGCTCCCCGCTGGGTTCCAGCTTGGGTTGGTGTCACTGGGGGGATGCTCACCCCAGTCTGGGGAGCACATCACAGCGGCAGTTACTGTGCTTTTAGCTGGCCATAGACAGGCAAATGATGTTGCGTTACTTTAGTGCTGAGTAACACAGGGAATGGAATAGGGAGCAAAGGGCGTGTCTGCAACAAGCACTGCCATGTGCAATGATTTTATAGCTATAAATTTGCCTTGGAAATGGGGTGTGAATCCACTAATCTGTATCTAGTGGAGACTTGCCACGTGACATCCTTGAATACCCATTGAAGGTATTTTCAGTGTCCTACACTCGCATAGAGCGCATGCATTCATGTTCAGAAAGGTCAACCAAGCGCAGTGTTTCATCCCTACTGTACGATTCAGAAATGTTCTGCAGCCATAACCCCCCCCTCCCCAGCACCTCCTGGGGAACTTTTGTTGCTAGAATAAGACCAATTAAAGAGATGGGGTTGACATGGAGTCCAAGTTTAAGAGGCATGGGGACAGGCAGGGGAAGGCACAAAGCTGTATGCTAGTTTTACATTGGCAGGGTGGTCTTTTGGGCTAAACACAGGAGCTGAACACTCCTGAGTTCTGCAATAAGGAGCTCTGGTCTAGACTAGCTCAAAATCATGTAATTGCTCCATGCTTTGGGTTTTTCTGTTTGTAAAATACACCCTGGTTATGCCAAGGCACCAGGCGTAGCTGTTCAGTCGCTTGCTCGGTGTGGTATGAAGTGTTAGCATTGTGTGACTTGTACATCAGTGCTTCAGCAAACCAGCTGTTCCTTTGGTATCAAGCTAAGCAAACAGGGATTCGGTGATGATGAGACCAGACTGAGCTGATTGCAAGGTCCTGTGGGACCAATGGAAAGGGTGGTTCACGGACAATGCTTGAAATGTGATGAGAACAAGAAAAGGCACATGGTCAATTTGTTGGCTGATTTGCAAACATACAGCCAAGGCTTGGCACATCTGCCTAGGGAAGCCACACGAGGTGTTTTAGACACTCTGAAACAAGTAAGCCTATCTTGTTTTATTCATCTCCTTGTCTAGTAGACTCTAGAGACATACATTCTCCAAGTACGTATAGAGGCCTTATGCTATGTTTAGAATAACACTGCATAATTCAGCTACCATTAAAATGCTTTTTCCCAATCAAATGTGTTTGTAGGCAACTAATTCTTGAAAGCAGCTTATCAAACAAGACCCGTGGAATAAATCTCAATCCCATTAATCCAAGTTCCAGAACACCAAAAGATGAAAAGGCAATCAAAGGAAGGACATTTTAAGAGGATTACAGGCAAAACTAATCTTGTTACGCTGCAAACCCATGTCACGTGTACAACGCAAAAGGAACTGTAAATGTGATGTGTTGCCTAGCTTGGCAAGGAAGGAAAAATGGGAAGGTCTGTGATGTTAAACAGCTGCAGCAGAGCTTAGTATTGAATTTACTTGATTTCACTGGGTTTTATTCTTGGCAGAACCATGTTGAGAGTCTCTTTAGCTGGATGAGTTCTTCAGCTCAGTCAGGGCTCATTGTAGCAAGACTCATTGAACTCGGGGAGTTCCTCAAGAGGCAGCAAAAGTCAGAACACAAGTCCCAGTTCTCCTTGTTATTGCAGAGGGACGTCTTCTGTGAGGCGTTGCTGGCCAGTGCAGCCGATCTGTGGAAGCTTTGCTTCGCAGCTGATTAGCAGGACTTTCGGCTGCAGGACACACATCTCCCATGGGACAGCTACGCGCTTCTTTTGCACAGGGTACTTGTTCACTGCAGCTGCGGGCAGCAGTGTGCTGGGCTGGGCCTCTCCAGTCTTGTGTTCCTGTGGTTGCTCTTGTATGAGTCATGACTCTGTCCAACCTTGCAAGAGTGGCCAAAGCGAAGGTAAAAGGTTAAAGGGCAGTTAGTCACATGCATTATTTTAGAAATACCACAACTTCTGAAGAATGTTTGTATTACAAGCCAGCCTCCACAGGGACATGTTTTCAGCTTCTAAATGCCAACACTGAGTGCTAGCACAGAATCCTTCTTTTCTCCAGTGCCCAAAAAGGGGAAGCTTGATAAAAGAAGAAATGCTTCTAAATTGCTAGACAAGGCCTTGTTAATCTCATGGAATGATTAAGTATTTCAGATGCCAGCATCCAACTGCTACATTGTTATGTTCAGGGTGTTTTTTTAAAGCAGAACTGAATATGAAGAAATCCAGACTTTAACTGGGATGCAACTTCTGACTTCCCACCATAACAACCTAAACTAAAAACCCAGCACCAGATGCCTCCAATACTCAGGAAGTTTCTAATACAGATTGTACTTTTCCAGCATAGAACTTTGTAATAGATTTTTTTAAAAAAAAGTATGCATCAAGAAAAGCATGAAAAGGTCTCTCTGAATTGTTGGGTCAGCAACTTCTCTGCGGAGCACTATGATAAAATAAAAAGCGCAGTGACAGGTTATTGAAAGAAATCTTTGTGAGCATCTGCCAAATCATACACACTGGGCTTTTGGAATATGAAAAAATTCCAAATAGAAAATTCACAGAATGGATTACAGAGCAGTAAGAAAGAAACTGCCATAGTTTAGATGTGGAGCCAGAATTTTTCTAGCCTGCAGCTAAAACTAGAAACAAATGAAGACTGTGAAAGACCCAGCTGAGTTTCAGCAAAAGAGACCCAACAGGAAGATGTATTCAGATTTACCAGTTTAATAGGCCTATTTGCACATATATGAAGTTCTATTTTTCTTCTTCCTACAGACTGTCAAGGGTTTCCTTCCAAAAATGATAGCAATGGATCAGAGCTATGTTGTGCCTGCAGCAGGATCTTCAGGCCTATTTGCAGCAGCAGGTTCAGAGGTCAGTAGCTACAGAACACCAGGGGCATAAAGTGCTCCTACGGAGAAATCCCAGCATTTATTTTCTGATCAACACAGATCTTCCCTAGGGATGCTGCAGTTTTTTAGGGTACAACCATTGCAGTGAGTCTTCGGGTGAGCCAGAGCGCTCCACCTTGCAGGACTGGGTCCTTTGCTGATTTTATGCATCTGTTCAGGGTTAGCCTTAAGATTGATCAGAATGTTTTCAACAGTATTTCCAAGTTCAGATAAACCATTTAAAACATGGAAACAATAAATGCCTGTTGGATAAGCAACTGCCTCGTTAACAGCTTTGTACTGAGGATACAGCATTTCTCGTGCTGCATGACACCAATAAAACTTTGCACAATTATTGGCTAGACTACAGGAAACATTTTTGGAGGGAGAAGGGAGCTTTGATGGCTTACAGATTACTCTTTTTGATTATTAGCAAATGAATTTTACATAGGCATTGATGAAAGACACTGCTCTGTCAGAAAGAGATGGAGCAAAAAGACAAAGGAAATTATAGACCAATATGGTGTTAACTTCAAAGGGACCTTAAAAATGTTTACGTCCTTCTTCATCTTGCAAAAATAACCAAGTGGTTTTAGTCCATTTACATGGGACAAGCTTTTCAGCTGCAATGTTGAAAGAACATGTGCAAGAACTCAAACACATTACAAGACTTTTCAATTTAACTCAGAGGGAAATGCTTTGGTTCAACAAATAAACAGTAGTTTAGTTCATCTGAGCAGTGTATTATTAGCTGCAGTCAGGAAGGCACCACAAACCTTGCTAGGGGCTTCCTGGGATCAGGAGGTGTCAAGGTCGGCAGCACAGGATGAAGAGAAGCATGCATCTCCTAGAAGCTGACCTGTTTTCCAGAGCGCATTTTTTTACACCAAGGTTGACAACACTCCAGGGTAGTCGGGTGAAGAGCACAGGACTTCACGCAGCCCCGACTGCGAGTACAGCTTGCTCTCTTGACTTCTTCCTGCATTTGGAGGAACACCTCATGGAACATTTTGTTGAAATGTGTTTCCCTCTAAGGAAAGAAAAGATACTTCATATACCTCACAGATGCAGGAATCTGTCTCTCAAGTCTGATAATCTTAAAGCCTGCTTTTAAGAGATGTTACTCTTGTATCGTGGAGAGAAGGGGAGGGGAAGAGAGCAAGTGTCTTTATGAAGTAAAACCACTAGTAGGAAGGGAGGGATGAGCATGCTGCATAGCTAAAGGCTAAACCAGCTTCATAAAATTAAGTGCCAACAAAAATTACTGACAGACAAGGAAACAGGAAGCAATGGCAGCATTCACCATTCACAGGGAATTTGGAAACGTCCCTCTGTGAACCACAACGTCCATTCCCTCCCTGGGTAGCCCAGAGGACCATGGGCTCAAGTGCTTGGAGACGCAGTATATGCACGCTTGTGCACATTCACAGTTTGAGCACTTGTCACGTGCTTGTTTGAAGCCGGGCTACCTTTATTTAATGTCCAACCTGAACAAAACTGCACCAGCGTGCGGCAAAAGGCCATTACAATCAGTGATGTTATATCCAGCTGACTGATGAATGACAAGAGGTCTGCATTTGACCCAGTTTAAGCATCACTTTAATCTACGTACATCTTCCCTATCTGCATACAATTACGGACAAGCAGAATGGAGAGGGGTTAGACAGTAAGAGCTCTTAACATTTTTTTCTTTTAAGTAAAAATCAGCATTGGATTTCTACATCAGCGCTTTAGCACATGGAAATACAAAAAGTTAAAACACTCACCGAAAACACCAGTTACCTTTGAAGTTAGTACAGTATGAGAGAAAGCACAACAGTTATTGCTAAGAATGCTTAGAGACACTTATTTAAATGTATTTAGCCTTTGTGAGTTTGAAGCAGCACATTTTCTTCAAGTTTTTATCCACTTTAATTACTAAAGTAACTTGGTGGCTCAACATTTTAATACATAAGCTTCTCTGTATCTACTTAAGCTTTAAAGGGAATTTACAGACTTTTTATGCAAATGTAGCAGCAGTTTGTATGAAAGTTATGCTGAATCTTATTTATGACAAACTACTAATGGATTTATTTTTCCAGTGATGCCTTCCTTTCCCAATTGTTTTTTCTAGGCAAGAGCTAAATCGTCAGTTAAAACCAAGCTACTGTGTGAATACAACAATGAAAGCAATACAATCAAACCCCAATATTTATCCCTACTGTGATCTACTGTCTACAGATCTGTGTCTTTAGAGATGCCCAGTTGCCCCCAAACAGATTTTGCATTTGGACGTTGACATGAAATTTATCAGAGGTTTTGTCCCTTAACACAGGGTTGGGATTGCCTTCTTTGGGAGCATTGATCTCCCTTCTGAAGGGGGGGAGCATTTAAACATAAGAGACTATCTTTGGGCTGGAAATAGTAAAGATAAATGAAAGGATGGTAGCAGAGGATGAAAGTATTAAAAGCACATTCAGTGAAGAATGTTTTCTGCATCACTAATGGGACATTTAAAATCTAAAACATCCTCTATTAGTACCTGGCTAAAAAAAATACTGTGAAATTGGAAGTGGGAGAATGAGTAAAGTTTAAAAGCACTATTTTTTTCCATTTTCAATCAAATACAGTTTTGTTGCATTAGGATACTGCTAGTGGTATACAAAATAATTTGTTTTGTCAGAGAATAAAATACACTCATGGATAAGTATTATTCACCATTTGTATGCTTTTATTCAATTCTAATCCAGAGATTAAGTGAATCCCCTAGATATTTTGATTTGCTCTAACAACTTAGTTTTTTCCCCAGCCTCCTTCCATGGGATGTTCAGGTTCTTGCTCAGAAGTTCCTGGGTAGTAAATAAGTGTATGTATCCAATCAGCAGATAAAGGGAAGCAACACAGCATGTCACAGCCACAGAGATGAAGTTGAGTATTTTCAGATTTGTAACCACCTCTGGAGCAGCATTTCTTTGTCTGAGCTTGAACACAGGAGTTGTCTAAATAAAATGACTTAAATATAGAAGCCGTTAAGGAAGATATTACATTGATTTGCACTTATTCTGTTGGTTTCTATCTGCAGACTTTTGAAATAAAAGCAGCAAACAGTTACATGGTTGTTTCTCAAAAGATGACTAGTGAAGCAGTATACACATGCCCTATCCCTTCTCACAGGCACTTTTGGAACTTGCACCATTTGTCTTTATACATTATGACAGAATAAAACTATTTTTAACTTTGATCAGTGGGTTAGAACAGAATTTTGGTTTGATCCTTAGGTAATACAATAATTGCAACTCCAAGTACAGCTACATTTAACTCTGTTGTATGCTACTAAAATTTGGCCAGAGAATTGAGAACAAGGGTAGTTACCCTGCTGACTCCAGAATCCCCAGCTGAGTACTTCAAGACAGGATTTATCCTAAGGAAATACCAGCTGTCTATGCCCTAAAACAAACCAACAACAAATTATGGGATTGTACTTTAATGTTATGGAACAAACAGGTATGGCAGTGAATGCACGCTGCTTCTCGTTCTGTAGGCACATTTTAGCTATCCTACAGGTCAGCATTCCCAAAAATAAATTTTGCATAAATCCTTCTTTTCTTTAAGATCTCCATCCTGAAACCAAGAATGATGGATCATAAAAAGTCGTGTTTCTTCCTTTGGGGTATCAGGACTTCCTACTAACAAATAAAATATTCTGCTTTAAAAAAATTCCCCGACCAATTTTCATTATTCCCCTTTAACTTGCATGTGATGCACGTTTCTGTCTCAAGGATAGCAAACTGACCCATTCAAGAAAGCAGATAATGCTCCAAAATCCCTGGATGAACATGGACTGCCTTCCTTGTACACCAACTCCAGAGCACAGCTTGTTACTTAAACTAGAAGACTGGAGCAGCAGTCTTTAAGCTTGGTAACACAGCACAGGAAAAGGTTTAATTTGTCAGGTTTCATATGCAGCACATCTACAAAGCCACTCTTCAGGCCCTTACATGGGGCGTTACGATGAGACATTTGACTGCAGCGCTTCAAAGAACAGTGGCACAGCATCATTCTTTTGACAAGAGCCACTATGAAGTGCAGCTGTATACTTGTAAGAAGAGGCTTGACGGAAAGCAATGCAAAAGCTGCTAGAATTTAGATGTCATCTGAAGGCTTTGAAATCTGAGAAAGCAGTAATGAGTGCTTCCTTTCCAGTACCAGAAAACAACAACAAGACGACTGGAGTCTGTCAAAGTCAAGACATGTGAGGGAGTACAGGCAGACAGGACATTTTCTTTGGTGAAGGAAAATGTATTACCTACACTGTCTGGTCTCTGCTGATCTTATTTACAAGCTGAACTACTGGAAAATGAACATAAGTATTTCCAGAATCTGGCTTCCAAACTTCCTGGCTACTTCCTTTGAGCCTGTATGCTCCGCATTTGGAAGCAGGGTGGGCAGCCATTAAGAAAGGTCCAAATGAGCAAGACTGAAATGCACTGAAAGTCAGTGACTCGATCTGCCACACCACATCTCCTGTCCCCCAGTGACCTGCTCCTCAGGAATCGTCCAGTTACAAGTTACTAAATCCGGAGTGGAAGCCCCTTGGGATCAGACCTCCTTCCTCTGTACTTCGGAGCAGTGGCCTGAGGGCAGCTCTACATGCAGAACACTGACTATATGATTTAAGAGGCTGAGATCATAACGTGGTAAATTCTGAAAAGAAATGCGATCACTATCTCAGTTGCTGTTACCACAATAGTTATGAGCTCCATAGATCGGACTAAATACGTTGTTTTCCTTACTCCCATTTGAAAGTGATGAAAGGAAAGTTCTCTGTAGCTGAACTGAATATTCTGAGTGCAAAATTTCACAATTTACTAAATGTACAGCAGGTTCTGGAACACTCAGATTAGTACTGCCATATTGTCAAATACTTTTGGGGAAGCATAGGAGAAAATGCATTAATTTACTAAAACATTTGTGGTAATTTAAGCGGAGTCAATTAACATAACGGGGAGAAGGTAAAATCCGCTTGTGGGAGAACAACCCTAACCAATTCAGACCCGAATATGAGAATGAAATTCTGGAACAGACCCTATACTTATATTTTCTATAAAGGGATCATTACTGAAATGTGTAGCTTGAAGCCCAAGCTAAGGTGCACTGATGCTCATATTTGGAAGCTCCAGCTCATTCACTTGCAGCTGAATGGCTTCTTAAGACCAAAAACAAAAGTGAGCAAGTTCAAAGAAAGAATCCAAGAAGGTGAGGTGTCTCGAGACAGCACTTTGCTAGCACTCAGAAATGCATCCTTTATAACAGTACTAGCCTGCTAGACTGCTGCAGTCAGAGAATTTCACCTTCACCTGGGTTTTCTTGTATTTGTATTCTTTGTTGAAGATTTTAATATCCGTTGAACAGAAGTGTCATGTAAAGCGTTCAGGTGATCACATATAATATGTAATCATTCCTCCTAGCCTTTGCTGCATCAAGCACGGAGGAGAAAACAGAAAAAGCAAGTGACTGTAGTGCTCTAGAAAAAACACACTTTTATCTAGAAGTCACTTTGGCTTACCTAGAGAATCCACATAGTGACCTGAAGTCTTCCGTCATGAGGCTGTGATCACAAGGTCTTTGACAAAAGAACCTTCTCTTACACAGCACCTCTAAAATGACAGATGCATTTAAGAGTATTGAAACAGAGGTATCTGTGGCAAAGTACCTTAATTCTGGTTCCTATGAAGCACAGCATTATCAACAAATGAATGCTGCAAACCAGTCAGAAGAACAGGCTCTAGACCCATCCAAAGAGAAAACTCCTAAGTAACAGTGGACAAAGGCAGGGAGACCATGTACACCGCTGTCAGTGTGGTATCTGTTTTCCAATATAAATTGTTTGGTAAGTAGTTTCCAAGTTGTAAGAATTTGCAATACCAAGCCTCAGCCTAGCAAGTTTCTTTTAATTTTTAAATGTACAGCATTTTAGTTCTACAAATGTAAAAAAAAAAAAAACCAAAAAACTTTACAATGTTTTCTCGCTTATAATGATCACAACCAACGTGATTGAATAGAATTTGGTATGCAGTTAATGTGGCCCAATTGCTTTTGATAACACAAATAAAAATGGCCGAGACATTTAGCTTTGAGAGACAGCATATGCAGTAACTGCTTTCTAGGACAAGAGTTACTACATGTGCTGCGAAGAGGAGTTGAGGAAGTGCTGCTGCAGATTGCCAGGTAAGTACACACCGAACGCAGTTCACATCCAAGTGACACACTGTCATGTGTCAGTCTACGGTGCCAGTTTTTGTTGCTAGAGGGAAAGTTTTGTTTCGAAAGTACTACCCCCCTCCCCCCCCAAATTACTAAGTGCAAGGCAAGGTTACGACTCAAATTACAAGCAAACAAGGAAACTTAAAAGTAGAGACTTAAACTTTGAAATCATACCAACCTGCTGTGCCAGGTTTCTTGTCATAATCATAACTTTAGTTTAAGCTCCCATTAATACAGTTGCACTAACACACTGTGGCACAAATAACAAAATGTACCCACACTACTTTTGAATTTCCTTGCTCTTGCTAGGTTTCCACATCCTCCACATTACTAAATAGTAGTTATTTATATGTAATTGATAACCATTGTACAGTTACTCCATAGCTTTACAATACTGCCCGTACTATATCACAAGCATTACAAATCCTATAAAAAAGCAGCCCCTGTAGTGGCATACAAGAATAAATTAACCAAAAAAAAATTTAGTATTACCATTTATTGGTGACAAACACTACGTTTTACTTACATTCCATGGGGAGAAAAAATTCCAGCGTAAACAATGAACTGAAGCAGTACTTAACTTGCAAGGCTATCGTGCTTTACCTGGACCATATGCAAAAAACTTTATTGCGCACAGTTTGGTGCACAATAACACAACATCAAAAGCAACACAGTTTATATATAAACATAGGTAATTTTTTTCAGCCCTACATGGAGATGTAATTAAACAGTATAAAGCACTCAAGGAAAATCAATCTGCAGTTTTATACGCACTACATTGAGATCATATCCTGTAATGTAGTGAGCTGTGTGCCATCTATACACACAATCGTTAAAACATCGATCAGAGATCATTTAAAGTCACATCGCATTCGAGTTCCCCTACCCCCCCCTCAAGAAAACTAGAAATTAACCAAAAATGATCAAACAAAGTTTAAAATTCCTAAAGTGTTTTAATTCATTCAACCGCTGGATAATTAAGCTAGGTTTGCAAAAATACTGGACTTCTTAAAATGGTGGGCACACAATTTGTTTCCAGTGAAACTCTGCTATTTCAATAAAAACAAAATAACCACATACATGGATATGATCTTCCCGAGTTAGTTCACAGATAACATGTCAGTCTCAGAAGACAAAGTTTCTAAACTGTGCTATTGTTCTAGATACAATTAAGAAACTTTTAAATGAAAAATTTATAGTGTCATTTCAATCAAAACAACATCATGAAACCAAAAATTTATCACTGTTTGAAGAAAAAGCAACGGTTATGATTTAGACACTACAGTAGGTTGTAAAGACTGTAGCACTCTAAAACAGTTAGGTTACATTAATAGGAAGCATTTGATTTTCTCTGGTGCTTTCAGGTTTGGGTCCAGTCAAAAGCCTTTTTTAGGCAGTGCTGTCCAGTGTTTGTCCCAAAGTGTTTGAGTTAGCCGGTTTGAGAAGAGGGTCACTTTCCATTTCTTGTTTCACACATCTACAAATGAGGAAACACCTGTTACTTCGGAGATAAAACACTATTGCCACCAGTAAGATGCTTCTAAATTGGATACAAAGAATCTGAGGTGCATACAGCAATTTGTTTCCATGTAACTGGCCCCCATTTTTAACCAATTAGCACCTTGTTAATTCCACCATTTGGACAGCTTATTATCTAAATGAGAGGCTAAACCTTTTCTTTTTTCTGGTCAAAGGGAGTAATTTGCAACCCCTCCATGTTTTTACTGAAAGCAAGCTATGAAACCTATACATTGTTTACATTTTACATACAGAAGATTTTCTAGAAAGAGAGGAGCAGCTTTAACACTTAAACACACTGAAAAGTCACACTATTTACAAATACACGTAAACAAATAGTTTAAGCAGAGGGATCACAGCCATTACATTTTATCCACTTGCCCCTGCTTAGTAATTTGCATTTGACACACAAAAATAACAAGCTTGATCATAAAACCTACCCTCTCGTCCTTCTGAAGGAGGTAACAGCCCTTGGGATTTTAACTTTTCTGGCAAAGAAAAAAACCCTCACATTTTATTTGTTTACAGAACATCATAGGGTTAGAGGTTTCCATTAACGCAAGGGAAAGTCAATGGGTCACACTCACACAGACATTGGTCCATTTCCTGTTCTTGGCATCTCTGTGGTTTGTTGGTCCAACTCAGACAGCAACTTTAAAATATTCAATGCAGCCTAAAGAAGAGAGAGAGCATTCAGCAATTCCACCTGAGTCCATTTCACTGGTTTAGTGAAAGCGGGACTCACTTAAAACAAAGTAAATATTCTAATTTTTGGCAATACAATTTTTAAGATGCACAATTATGGTGAAAAAAATGCAATGGTGTAGAAGTTTATCTTGCTACGTTAAACAATACAATGGTGCTGTGGCTAGGGGATTCCCATTGCATTTGTTTTAGCAATGGGGAAAATTAATTCAACAGTGGTATTAATATCAAGGAAAAAGATACTAAATTAATAATGGCTGAAACATCCAGAGCTTAAGACAAAGGACTTCAAAATACACAGAACCAAAAAGTCCTTTGAAGAAAAAGAAAACGGAGTTACACAGGAATCAAAAATACAATGCTGACAGGGCACGCGTGACTGTTTGAAAGAAGAGTCAATGGGATATGGCTAATGCAAAAGTCAGTCACCTCCTTTGAGAACTGAACAAAAAATTCACTTTATTGAGATCAGTTTCAGGTGCACCTTTTCAGAATATCCCTGATTAGTTACGCCACACACGTTAGTGCAAGCTGAATATCTGAACAGAGGAAGGCTCTCATGTTGGCCCACTCGCAATGCTCCAGCTCCCAACTGGCTGTGCTTTTCCCTTCTACCTACCGCACTGACTCGCATGCTTAACTCTTACAGGGGCTCTGTACAGCAGGGTGTAGAGATGGGTATGAAAATGCCAAAATGAAGTGACTAAGATCAAAGAAATCTGTATCAAATTACAGCCATTAGAAAATAATTGCAAATTTCTTTAGTGTAAAAATCAGTAAGATCAGGTTTTCCTAAGCGTATTTACATACTGCAAACTATTACTTGAATCTGCAGTCTGTACTCAGGCCATCACTGGGTACCCAAAGAACACAACTCTCTTCAAATTACAGTAGACTGTGTACATATTGGTAGCAATATGTAACGTCTTTTATAGACAAAGTCCCTTACAGTTCACAGTCTAGAAGACTCATTGTCTCACAAAGAAATATTTCAGCTACTGTTAATGAAAGATCTTTATAAAGGGAGCTGAACAGATTTAGAGTATCTCCTGCTATCTAATGGTGAACTGCATTTCTTCTATTTTGGATTCCATTCCAGAAGAAAGTCTGGGAACCGCAGTACCTGGGTTCACGTTACCAATGAAGTAGGTATCAGCCCATTCTGTTCCAGAAAATAAGCTGATATGCTCTTATGTTTTAAAAGTTCCTTTTAAGCCTTTTAAGACATTTTCTTTAATGTGTGCTCATGCAAATAATATCAAGATAAAGCAAATGCATTTTTCGTAGACCAAAACTGTGAGCACATATTAAGCATTTTAAAGGTTATTTAGATTAGATTCTGATATTATTAATCAATTATTCCAGCAACCTGTGAAACGTTAGACAAAAATTAGCCAGGGAATTGTACAGCATTTAACTCATTGCTATCCAGCAGTAATATGAAACCTTGGTCTATCCGCTGCATCCCTTAGTTCACTGAAGGCCAAAGAGCAAGCATTCAGCAATGTTCATCATACCATATCGTGGCAAGATTCTACATCCTTTCCAATCCCATGACTGATCAGTGGTGGCTGAGAGGAACAGTTTATAAGAGATACAAACTCGTTCTTGTTATTTTTTGGAAAGTCTTTATATTCAACCTGAAGAGAAGAGAAGGATTTAGTTCTTTTCAGTTAACCAAGTACAGGAAACATATCACAATTGCTATAGATTATTTGCCCATATACAAAGCTGAGCCTTACTTTTGATGATTTTGTCAGGCAGTAGAACCATTTACTTTGAAGTCGGACTTCACTTGCAATGTTTTTTAGTAATCGTGAGAACTCTGCAAGCTTTCTGAATAAAAGTGGCTGCTTAATAATGATTGTTGCTGGGACCTTTATTCTGATCATAGCTATCATCTGCATTTAAGACTTTCCCTAATTATACTTTTTAATCCAGTGAGCTCCTTTAACATATTAATATAGGAACTTACATGCAATTCTGATTAAAGGGACCAAACAGAAGAAAATGTACAGCTTACAGCAAATGTCAGTGTATGAAAGATTGTTCAAAAAAACTGATTTCAGATCAGCCAAGTTCAAGTTCATACTACGTTCCCACATCACGACAATTTTCAGAAAACGGTACTTTCAGTTTTATTCTTCCAAGACTTCAGAATAGTGCTGAATTAAGGCTGAGGATGCAGTATAGAAATGCACATTTGAAAACTAAATTAAAAAAAAGCTGTGAAATTCAGCACTTTTCATAGGTAAAGTAAAACATTTACATGAATTTCAGCTTAAGAAGCAGCCTCAGAATACATCAGTCACCAGCAGAACTAAAAAGCTCTCGAACAAACAACAGGTTGGAGCAGTTTAGATAGCTTTGGAAGAAATCTTGCAAAGCTGAACATTTACCTGGATTCCTTGAACATTGGAAAGATAGTCCAGCTGCTCCGAGGGCCTAGCGAGTGGTCCGTGGGGTACGTGGCCTGATGAGTTGTTATTCTTTAATATGGTCTCAGCAGTAGGAGAAGTACCACCGTACAATAGCTCTCTAGCAATCATTGCTGTTACTGTAGCCTTGGCAGGATTTGGGGCTGCCCTGTTGAACTCTTTGGTGTGGTGTCCTTGGTTGGCTCCGACAGCCTGTGCAACCTCAGGGACCATGGGAAGGATTCCCGCAGGAAGCTGCTGATGGCTGAGATAAGGCATCCTAAACTCATCTTCTTTATTACCTGAGAAGAGAGAGGTACATACTGAACAGATGCTAGCTGTTTCTCTGAGGCCTTCTGCGGGGACGTGAAGGCATATAAAGGCATCAAAAGCCACTTTAAGTTTGTTAGTGTTTCAAAAGTAATTTGAACCTTTTTTTTTTTAGTGAGCTTGATTCGCCTTTGGTGGGTCAGAGATTCAGCATCATCAAGACAGAGTTTGCTTATGGAATGAATGATTCAGTGCAACACCTGCTTCTGCCAAAAGGAGCTCCTCTACCTCCGGGAGCAGTTCCTCCAGGTTAGCCAAGCTTACAGACACCAGCAACCACATTCTAGATAAATCTTTTGATTTCAAAAGTTTTTACTTAATCATTTAGACTGTAGGAGCGAATAATGAAATCACAGCATGGCCAGAGCCACTGTTAAATATTGTAAAGACAGTGGCAGATAGTCCACAAAGCTTAAACTGTATATTATGAAAATGTAAACAGTTAGGTAAGGTTAAATGTAATGCTAGCACAGTATGAAGAAGAAAGAATGACTATTTACAGCAAATATCAAACATGGTCAATTGATAGCAATTTATTGACATTATATCATAAGTTAAATTTAAGAGGGATAAGAACAGCTTTTTGTGGAGAACACACATACACAGAACTGTAGAGGAAAATTACAGAGGTGTGCTCAAGAAAGGTGGGGAAGACAGTGTCACTGAAATAAACAGAGGAGTCAGTATTATAGCAGAAGTGATAAATAAAGTTCAGCACGACTGAGCTGTTTCAAGTCTAAGGATGAAAGACAAAATTTGTGGATGGAAGAAAGCAGGGATGGCAGTTTGAATAAGAAGTCAGGAAGTTTACCTAAGATCTTACGGGCCAAGAAAAGGTTAGTAAAGCCCAAGTCAATTCCAACTATTTATAAATTAAACAACAAAATTATACTTAAACCCATTAAGCACCTCAAACATACTACCCAGAACTGAAATACTTTGTGACAAACTTCCCATAAGGACTCCTCCCAACAGTTCACATTAGAGAACGCCAGCGCCTGTGTACTTAGTGGTCAGGTTTGGGGTTTATTTTTGCTCCAGCCAGTCACCTGTGGATCTGACCACCATAACCATCAACTGTCTGAAGTAAATGCAGGCACAGCTCCTTGCTCTCAGTCGTCAGAGACCAAGCACAGACAAAGAGGTTGTTGTGTACTAGAAGGCCATTCCTCCCTTCTCCAACTCTGCTTTGGGAAGACCAATTTCGATTAGTACTGACACCCTTTCTCATCTTCATCCCAGGAAGAGTCTTCAACATATTGCAGTTGTTCCCTCAGCATCTGTGAGGTGATACGGCCAAACTTAACACAGCTAACTCTGCCTCAACAAATTCAGCACCACCCTCCCAGTGCTACTCTGCCCTGGGCTTAGAGTGACATTTGTGGGGCGGTCTTCTAACCTGCAACTATTCTTCCAAATCCAGAAGGTTATTCCCAGGTGGCAGAAACCCCAACCCTTTTCCCAAGGAATCTGTTCCCATCCTCACTGTGACAGCACACCAGACAAATGTTCTGCTGAGCCAAAGAGGCTGATCTCTCCTCCTCCCCTTACCTTCTCCCCCACAGAAATTGCCCCCACTTCACTCCTACTATTTGTTGAAGGAGTCTGGTCCCTGGATCAGAACCAAGCTTGGTCCTGAACATTCATTCTTGTCCTAGAAAGCGCTAGACACAGATTAAAGCCTGTCCCAAGATGCCCCAGACCAAAGCAAGACAAGCCCAGACACTGCAGGTAGCAGCAGTTGCACCTCCACCAAGTGCTCGACTGACCCATTAGCACACACACGCTTTTGGCCCAGCCATCTACTCCCTTCCTCGAGCAGGTGGCCAAGTAAGCTGAAGACTGTAAGACTTGGGAGGAATAAGCTCTTTGCGATTTGAACAAAGCCCTCCCAAGGGGCAGACTTAGTTTGCAAGCCAGCAGTAGCACACCTGTACCTATTACAGTGTGTTAAATGACACTACTGAAGGCACTGAGAAACATATCTTACACACACACACACACACACACTCACACCATGCCAACAGGACCATGCTTCTTTCAGTAAGGTTACTTACTAGTTGAAGTCTCTTCAGAGCCTGGCTCAAAGAAGGTTACTTTTCTTCCATCACCTGGTTTCTTCACTGGTGTCTTAAAAATAAAAAGAAAAAAGCCAAACACACAATATCCTTTCTAAACTTTTTTTTCCCCACGAGTTTTAAAGTTTTCAAGATGTAGGTGATCTGCCTAGTCAAAATTTTACTGAAAAATCTGTAAATCTGTTATTCAGAAACCTCAGTTATTACACAGCCACCAAGAAAAGACAAGTTCAGTGATTCTTATTCACTGAATGACTAAAACTATCTACAGACCAGTGAAGCAGTAATAAGAACACAGATACAGAGAACTAGATACCATAATAAAGCCAGTTAAACTAAGATTAGTTACTGGTATTACTGAGGACAACATACTGGACACAAATGAGCGCATGTACGTGTCTAAAGCCAGACTTGCTATTTGAACTCCCTGGTAACATCTGCTGAATCAACAGGAGAATGCAAGGCTTTTTCCCTGCTAAGAGACCCACCAGAGACCTGTCACAAACTTTGGACTGCAGTAGGTGGTAAGGCTATGCAAAACTATTGCTACCACACAGTCCTACAACCTACACGTCTGCAAGTTTCTAAGGTCAATACACCAATTATCATAGGTTCTAAGCCACTCTACAAAGAAGAAATACATTCATTTAGCCTTCTGATGAGACTTTGATTTACTTGCAAAACTGAACCCTTAAGGTATCTAAAATTATTTTGAGAACAATCACCTCAATACACCTGTTTCCTAGCTAAGGCAGAAAGCATGAATTTACTACATTGTTACTGCCTTGCAAAGCTGCTCTTGCTTCAACTCATCTTTTGCTGCAGTATTAAACAGTGGTTGATTCTTAAAGACTCTTACCTTCTCTTCTGTCTTTAATGCTGGCTTTGGAGGTTGAGGTTGAGGGACTTTGAAACCTAAAATTTCCAACATATTTTCAGCTGCGTTGCGTTTAGCAACTTTTTTGTTTGTGCCCATTCCTTCGGCTGTGTGTACACCAACTTTCACCTGGTCGAGAGAGGAAGAAAAAACCAAATCAATTCTTAAACAGTAGCATGAGGATTAACTTATAAATGATCTCAAGCACACCATAAGTCACAAAATAGTTCAAGTGATCCTTCTCCTAAGCAAGGTGTCATTTATTATCAATGATCATTGGCCTCCAAGCACAAAAAAACCCAAACAGAAGTCACACAAACAACTATATTTCATCATCTCACCTTTGCAGCTGCCTAAATGCTCAAAACTGGTATCAGAGTAGGAATAAATTTTCCAAGCTGAAGTGACAGGGAGAAAAACCAACTAACTTTCCTGTCTTGGTCAGGATAGGAGAGGGGTCTGGAAAATCACTTACTTATTAGAGGCTAGTAGATACTCAGTATTAAAAATAATACTATGCTACTGGGATTTGCAACACAGAGTGCAGAAAGCCCTGCACTCTAAAGCAACACACAAAAACTCAGAGGAAGGAGGAAATGAAGGATACCCAGGTTCATGCCATAAATCCTATATTATCAAACACAAGAAGCTCAGTATCTCTTAACAAGACTATTAATATTCCTGTTAATTAAAACATTAGGTAGTTACAACATAGACTGCTGCAATTTTTTTTAACATGATTCAGATCACTTTTCTTGAACCTTTATCTTCCTTGAATGTAGCACACTAGTCACAGAAATTTGGCTGTAATCCCATAACTTTGTATACCATCATGACAACCTGATTATCATAGGCCAAAAAAAAAAAAAAAAGACGACATCACAGCCATGCAACTATTTTCTCAAATTAACATACAAACCTGCATAACAAACTCCCTGCGCCTTGGAAGACCACGTTCTGTGATGAGCATGTACTCTGGTTCCTTCTCTTTCTTGGCCTGCTGTATCTGGGCAAGTCTGCTAATGGGATTCATTCCTTGACCATATTCTGGACTTGTTTGCAGCTATGTAGAACAATGTTTAGGAAATAAGCCAAAATTTGTGAATGTTTGCTTTAATAGACAAAATGCAGCCTGCCACTGATTTCATTCATCTCTAGAATTTAAAACCACTGAAATAAAAGTTGCTTAATGAAACACTGTCACAGCCAAAGAGAAACACTCAATTTATTTGGCTCTGCTGTCACAGTTGACCACATATAACCACTGGTAATAGTTTTACAAGTTCTAATCCTGCTCTGTTAGGAGGGACAGGCTTGCAGGAGAATTTGTACAAGCAAAATCATGTAAAACCCTAAAGTGTAAAGTCTAAGGCCTGAAAGTCAGAGCTTGATTTTTATGTGCCACTCATTCTTTTACAGGGTTTCTCTTTCATCCTGAACATACTGATAACTGTTGCACAAGTGGTGTCAGAACCCCATTTAGATTGAGAGCAAAATATCATTTCATTTGTAGTACTGGACAGCTGACAAATGTTTAGCAGTTGAAGAGTGCTTATAATTAGCTCAGAAACACCTCTCATCTGATAATTATTTATAGCAGTCAGGTTTCCAATCTGCCTCTTACCTTCACTATTGATTTTGTTTTCTTTTTGATTCGTGGCTTCATTTTCTCAACCGTAGGCAGGGGTGGCAATTTTTTCAGTTCCTCTAGGACTGCTATGGCAGCATTTTTCTTTGAGATCTTCTTGCTCTTTCCTTCACCTTCACCCATGAATTCTCCAACTGACACCTTGGTTACAAAGCTCTTCATATGGGGAGGACCACTTTCCTTGGTCACCTGTTTCAGAGGGAAAAACTGAGTGAAAGCGTGATAAACACTTATTAAAAATGGTAGGGCACATTGTTTATAGCAAGCTTCTCTCAAGAACTACGGATAAAGAGATTTTAGATTCTTATACAATCCAGAAAGTAGAGATGTAAATCATACTCACTCTAATAACATAGTCCCACCCCAACAAACATATACTTTAAAAAGATCAGGTGCAGCAAGCAGTAACAGTATTTATATATAAAAGTCATTAGTCCATCTTATTTAACCTAGTGACTTACTATTTCAATATTAAAATATAATTGTTCTATTTCATCAGTGTGTACTTCCCCACAGTTAACATCACCTCATTAAATACATCATGTTACAGTAACAGAACATTACAGAAAAAGCAGTTCTTTAGGATCCAGCATTTTAGTTCAGAAATCAAGAATTCTGGAGACATTTGAGAGATAGCTGCCTACTAAAGATTTAGTCTTTTAACTCCATTCATAACACATTGTACTTCAAAATATCCATGAAGTCAAAAAGAACGAATTAAGAACTTCCACCCACAAGTGGCTTTCTGTGGCAGTATATTCTTACCAGAGATACTTGGGATAATCTGCAATAATTGCAAGCTTCATGTAAAATTTCATAGAACAGTTTTAGAAGCAATTTAGTTACACACAATTGCGTTTTCTTACTATAATAATTCAGATAGTTGACTGAAATGTTACTCTGCCAGCTCAGGAAAGCAGCATGATAAATTAATATTTGAGTGAAACAGAGATGCTCCTATGGAAGGTATTGACTACGACAACTGAAACGATCAAGGAGGGGCAAAGAGGCAGCAAGCAGCCAGGCCAAAGGGAAAGGAAAGTAAGATGCACATGAGGTCACCTCATGGCAAGAAAAGAAACCTATTCGTGAGATTCTGCAACTTGCGGGTAGTCCACATCAGCGCTTAATTAAGCAAATACTTCCATAAATGTCTTTCAGAGTGAGCTATACTCTTTTGCCTCGACTCTGCCCTTCAATGTTCTAACCATTAATGTAGGGTTGTGTTTTGTTTCTTCACTGTAATACTGTTTTTTTCAAAAAGCTTGGAAAAAAGATTGCACAGACAACCACAGCATAGCTGTTCACTCATGTTATGATTTTAGCACATGAATTTGTGAACAGGTGGATTTTTCTTTTTTCTTCACTTTGCCATATAAACTCCGAGACAATCAGGGTGACTGTCACAGGTAAAAGTGTTTTCACAACTAACAAGATATGTTAAAAGTCAGTTGTCTGGGTTATCTAGAAGATACTCAACTTAATGTGTACCCTTAATGTTCTAACAAAAACAAATCTAGAGCTTGTAAAATAAACATACCTCAAAATTCACAGGCAAGTTCCTTTTAAGTGCAATCTCAAAAACTTGGCTTATTTCAGATTTATTGAGATTTTCATCATCTGGTTCTTTTCCGTTAACCTAAAAGAAGCATACTCTATTTAAAATAAAGATCCTATTAAATTGAATTTTATCCATCCAACCAGTTTACTGAACTCTCAAAAATTTTAAGTAGTCTAACCTTTACTGCCATTTTACGTGAATGTGTAGAAATGCAGCACACGTACTACAGAATGGAAACTTAAGAAGCTCATTTAAGGTGTATGTGTAAAAGCTAGCAAACCTTCATATTTTCATGTGCTCGTTACAGGAAAGAACAAATGGAATAAGGGCCAATAGGTTTAAAAAATGACTTATAGAAAACAAACTGAAGTGTTAAATGAACTGATTTCCAAATGGAAGTACCTTTATGAAATACAATTTTCATATACTGATTGGACGTTTGTACCAAAAGCACTAAGACAGTATCAGATAAGAGAAAGGGCAGGAAAAATGAAGATTCTGAGAATGGGACCAATGTGAATACAGGATGGCTAATTCGGCCCTGGCATAGTCCTGTCTTAACATGCTCCCTTGTAAGCGCTTCATCTACAGGTTTCTTTCTCACCTGAAGCACATACTATCAGGAACTTGCCTTAAATCAAATGGTGTACATCTCTGAGAACTTACACCTGCTAGGAGGACAGCAGTGCCAGGTGAAGCTTACCTACAGGCACTTCTACGTATCTCCAGGTAAAATTTTGATTGTGATTCCAAAAATGTCTTCACTGATGTTGGGATCAACATGAACTAAGAGGCACGGTAACAGCAACAGAGAAATTTTAAGACTAAGTGTCCAGCAATGCTATCGGAAATATTATGATAAACAGCAACAATTTCACCAATTATATCATGCCACAATACTAGTTATGCAACCAGGTAACAAAAATGATTTAAATATTTTATTGGAGCAGCAGAAATATGCTAGAGAGCTCTCATTGATTAAAACTAGTTTTGAGCATCCCCAATGGCCGGTACTAACAAGTTAGATTAAAACATGAAGGAATTTTTTTCTTTTTTTTCACCCCTTAAAGCAGCCTCTTCCCATCTTAGAAATAAATATTAGTAAAATTAGTCTGTGGTTTTCACTCCTCCCGCTGTCCCATCAAATTTCACACTGCTCTTATGGGTCGACCTCGTATTTCAGGTTCGAGTTGCAAACATTTCAGAAGAGCACACTCGCCATCCCATTACTACAGCCAGTCTCCAACCTCTGCGTGGAGGTGTAACATAGAGCAATCTCCACGTCTGCGAAAACCGAGCCCCCACGATGGCACTGCTCCTGCAGGGGTGAGGCAGATACACCCTGCGTCTGACTGCACGAGAAACGTGGGGGCACCACCTGCACTGGAGGAACCATACTATACCTCAGCAGAAGGCACAACGCAGGTAAAAATTGGCAAACCCAAGATTGAGTACAGGAATCAAAAGTCTTGATCATCATATTCTAAAACCTATTTCAAATGCAATGGGTAAGTTCAAAAGGAATAGCATCTTTTACCTCCCCCCCCCCCCC
>Ga0065711_1035526_pt1 | contig 22187 bp, 9 predicted proteins | sample Hoacrofraction12_FD_59098 | JGI IMG/M metagenome (GOLD analysis project Ga0065711, IMG submission 59098) | Hoatzin crop microbial communities from Cojedes, Venezuela - Epithelial fraction 12 v2 (version 2) | ecosystem: Host-associated > Birds > Digestive system > Esophagus > Crop | place... | reverse complement strand
GGGGGTGGTAAGAGGTGGAGATAAAGACAGCGAGCGAGAGCACGCAAGAGATGCAGAACGGAGAAGAGAGGAGGAAGCTTGCTATTGACAGTGTCCTTAAGCCTCCCACAAATAACAGCCATTAGTGGGAAGGTCAGGAGCTGAGCATGCAGCTTGACTGAGGCACTGAGTGCCACTTCACAAATGAAGAGGCTGGCAAATTTTAGCGGGAGTTTGAGGGGCTAATAGCTAGCTGTAAAGGTACAGCCACTGTTGGCACAATTGACTCCTAAGTGTCATTCTCCTCTCCCCAGCAGAGAATATTTTTATTGACCACAGGTGGACTTAATATATTTTAAGGCAACAGTTCTTGGGGTTCTTGCTTGTTTCTTCTTGGATATTGAATTTGCTGCTTTTGAGACTTTTTTTTTGTACTTAATGGTGCTGAACTGGAGGAAAGTTTAACAGAAAAGCTTTCAAGAGATGTAGGGTCTAGAGGGGAAGGCACATTTGTGTCAACATAGTGTACATCTTCTCATCTTTTCTCATTGCACACTAATGACACAGAGCTGCCACTGAAGCTCTCTTCTGTTTCTTTTGTTGTTTCAGAGAGTGAGGTTTATTGTTATTCCTGAGTTAAGAAAAAAGCAGTGAGTGGTACACTTGTCCTCCTAAATTTGTAGATTTTATTAGAAGATGAATGTTCCTTATGTTGGAAAGGACAGCTTTTTTTTTTTTTTTTTTAATACTCCGGACCTTTTTTTATGAGATTGCATGAATTTTGTTTTACATTTATGAAGTTTGTTTGCAGAGTTATGATTTCTTGTCTGTATGTAAAGGATGAAGTGGGTAAGAGATTTTTTCAAATAAGATTCACTTTAAAAAGCCATTGTAATTAAAACCAGTATCGTAGTAGTATTATTTGTCCTGGTATGCAGTACTGTGCCTTAAGTACAGAAGAAAGATCTTAAAGGAAAAATATTGTTTCTTTTGCATTACTTTTTAACTGTGTGGGACTGGCTTCTTTTCTGCTGTGATTCATTTCTTTGTTCTTTATGATTTGAAAGGTGTATTGTATCTGCTTCAACCAGCTACTTACAAAAGCAAAACAAAACAAAAAACTACTTTTGATCTTTTGGGGGAGGGGAAGAAAGGACTAGCTTTTTCATTTTTCCATCCTTTCTTGCTCGCGATGCTGCTTAAGACACTTAGCAGTGGGCAAGGGAAGAGAGGGGTGTGAGAGATGAAATGTGCATGTGACTTTCTGGTTTTATTTCAAAAGGAGTTAGATCATGTCTTTTTTCCGCTCTTTGGTAAGAGTTTTACTTCGGATAGGAACTGACTATCCCACAATTCTTGTCTGACTAATATTTAGAAAATAACCAGGCCAACTTCTGTATTTTACTTCTAAGCGAATATTGACTGTGTTTAAGAGTAATTGCTTGCTCACTTGCTTTTTGCTTTTTTTTTTCCTTAAGGTTTGCTGATCCTGTGTGGTAGGCAAGTGTCAGATACTACATGCTGTACTTGACAGCATTGTTGAGGAGAAACAGAGAAAGACAGGGAAAGGGCCACAGTCTTTTCTTTCTCCCAGTTCACTGTGATCATTGTGCTACTTAGAGAGAACGTGTGTGTGTGTGTGTGTGTGTGTGTGTATCTGTAGACTGAAGGGTTAGTGCAGGATGTCATTTGGTGCCTGACAGTGGAGCAATGCAGTTGACTCTTTGCTCTGCTATCCAATGACATCCAGTGGCTGAGAGTTTGAAGCTGATGGTTGGGTCTTCTTAGTGCTGCATGCACACCTGACAGGCAGCTGTTAAACTGAGCAAAGGCGAGCTTGGGGAGTCACAATCTGTGCATAAATGATAGGGGTATCTGTGCTGAAGGTGCGAAAGAAGCTCTGACCCTCTCCCCTGAATCCCCCCTTCCCAAATGAAACGCACAGTGCAGCTAGCTTAACTACACTACACTCCTGCTACTGGCTGCCAAGAGGCTCAAAAAATCCACCTTCACTTTTCAGTCAGAAGAGGCAGAAGTGGATGTGAGAGACAGACACACACAGAGACACAGAGAGCGAAAGAGGGCAAGAGACTTGACTTTAAGAGACTCCTGCACTGACAACTCCATGCAGTTCGGAACAAGAACGGCAGCGACCGACTCTGGTTTCATGGGGACATGGCAGAACACTGACACTAACCTCTTATTCAGAATGTCCCAACAGGTACGTTACTTTCATTTATTTTAAAACATGGCATTTCTGTGCTCTTTTTCTTTTTTTTTCCCCCTCCTTTTCCTCTTTCTTTTCCATGTTTCATTTTTGTTTCATTCATCACTACATAGTCAGCCTCTGAACTGTCATAACTATGTCATTGGAATGTGCATGGTTACTTCATTGCTTCCCTAAGGGCTCCTTTTTAAAAGAGGAAAAAATATTAAAGCTTTAAGTAAAAGCAAAGCATTTGTTTTAAAGTTTCCAAATAGAGCTTTGCTCATAGTAAGTCTGTTTTTCTTTCTTTGTTTGCTTTTGTTTTGTTCCAGTCTTTCTCCCCTCGCTCTCCCCCCGTCCCATAAATAAAAGTATCTGCTATCCCAGCAAAACTCCTTTCTTTCTTCCCGAGTACATAAGCCCTCAAATCAAACTGATACTAAATTTATGGGGCCCCTCAGAACGGCGTAATTAACTTCATGTGGCAGAGCAGAGTTTTATTCAGCGGGACGAAGCGGCGAGCCGTCCTGCTGGAGCTGCTGCCGGCGCGGAGCTGAGGGTCGCTGGAGGAGACGGCTCCAGCCCTCGGGTCCCTCTCCCGCTGCCGCTCTCCCTCCCTCTCTCCCTTCCTCCCTCCCTCTCTCCCCCCGTCTCTGCGGAGCTGAGCCTTGGCGTCCTCCCCAGAGCTGCTCCTTCACCGGGGGCCGCGTTTAAGGCAGCTTGGTATGCCGGTTCTGACGGGAAAGCGAAAATGTTACTGCAAGGCCAGTAATAACTGATAATTAATCACAGGAGCCAGTGTCTCTGTACCATGCACTTGGTGATACGCGCCCTGTATGTTATAGCTAATCTTGCACAATTGCTTGGCTCTTCTGGGTGAAGGGAAAGGGGGAGGAAAGAGAAAAAAAAAAAAAAAGGTGGGAGGAAAGAAAAAAAAAAAGGAAAAAAAAATAAAGAGAGGGAGAAACTTTCGGCTTGGACAGGGCTCAAACAGAGGGAAGTTCAACCTGGAGGTTTTTAGCAGGGTGACTCCCTACCAGGGGACGTTTTGCCTTGCTGAAAACTAGTTTCCAATTATGGTCTGACACTGACTGATAATAGTTGAAATATTGTGTTAGCCGAAAGAGGAGTTAGTAAGTGATTTGTATATTAATATTGGACTTTTATTTAATGTTGGACGTAAGATGAATGAACTCGTTTACCTGAGAGGCGTTGTACTGTAAGTAAAGAGAGGGAAAGTAACTAGGTTTTTATAGTTTACAGTGACAAAGCATGCCTCAATACTGGCCATAAAACAATAATTTAATTAAAAAACCCCAAAACTTTAAAGCCAAGAAAAACTCCAAAGCAGAGACTTAATAACCAACAGCAGTTGTCTGTGGATGACAGTTAAAGCACTGTAGCTCAGGACAGGATGAAGGCATTTGAATAAGGAATATTTTGATGTATCCTGTAGAGGGACCCTGATTACTGCTGATACAGTATGCTGGTATAGAATGTAATCAACATAAGGAGGCAAATAAGCAACTGTTCAATTTCCCATTCTCCAAAGTAAAAAAGTTCATTTCCTGGTAGAGATGAACATTTCATAAACACTGCTTGGCATTAGGAAGTGTGAACCGCTGCTGCACTGCTTACAAGCCTTAGCAGCTGCATACAATGTCTGTGATACATAACATATTTGGTTATATTGATATTGAGCAGTAGGATGGAAAGCAGTTACTTGGATTACCTGCTGTGTTCTTATAGTAAGAAGTGAGATTACTTTTTTGGGGTGGAGAAAAGGTTCTTTCCATGTCAGCCACAAAAGAGTTAACATAAGTAGATCCAGATAACGATGAATTGATAAATGATGATTGAACCACATAGATAGTATTAGATTGCCTGTTTAGTGTTAGATGTTTTTCAACAGATTTAGCCTCTGAGGTCTCCGGAATACTAGAAAATGTTCAACACTGACAAAGGAAACAAAACTAAATAAAAGAGCATCACAATGTGTAAGGGGGTCAAATAATTTGAGACAAGTAGCTCATTAGACCAAGCCAAACATTTATGCATGTAAGCTAGGCTGTTTGGTTTCGATTTTCTTTTTTAAATAACATTTTGAATGTGCTAATTCTTGAGTATTAACTGGATTTTGTACATTATTGAACACGCATGGTCATGTTGTATTCTGTATAGAAGGAGAGGAGTAATGTACGAAATGACTAAATGTGTGGTAGATGCTGCGTCAGTGTATATCCTTCCATTGGAATACACACACAGTAGCACTGCAAAGGTGGTAATGTCAAGCAGATTTATTTCTTAAAAGTCTGTACTTAACACGTTCCTGTACTGTGTTAATCTCCTTGTCGTATTTTGTTTGTTCGTTTATCATGTGCTAAACATACTGAGTCCAAATATGCTTTCATCGTGCTTTTAAGAGGGGGGTAAGTTATTTTGCTAAATGCATTTCTCTCCTCTTCAAGGATAATGTTTTGTATTATATTTCTGATTTGTTAAGACTGTTGTAACTTCCTAGCTCGCACAGACTATAAGCACAGACTGTTGTGCAAGTGCAGCTGCAAATTTGTGTCTGAGTGCCAATGTTTCTTTCTAAGTCACTAAAATTTTGAATATTGCTTTCTGTTACCTATTTTCATCCATTTGTAAAAGTATTTTCAATCAATCTTCTGCAAATGTAAGTATTTTTAAAATTTTCCCTATGCTTTGAGAAAAATTGTTTTCATGAGTACAAATAACATGAAGTTATGAAATGTACATAACTTGCAAGCAAAGTTTGGCATGGTTTGAAAGAATTGTTCAATGAAACTTTTCCAGTACATAGTAATGCTAGAGACATTTCTTTTTTAAATTTCTAAGTATAATGCTACATTTCCGTGTGTATTTTAGAAGCAAACTCTGACCCCCATCACTTTTCCTTGGAGTTGTAACTTAATCTCAAGCAGGTTTTTAATACAAAGATTGGAGCATGGCAAGAAGAATGATTTAGAACAAAACAAAACCTTGCAATCCCTCCCTCCTCTTACCTCTCAACTCACACCGCACTGCTATTTGCATACTATAGGAATGAATAACTTTTCTCAGAACAAAAGGAAAACCTATTTCATTATGACAAGGCACTGTATGTATCTTAGAAAAATTAGGATTGATTGTGCAAGTTTGGGCTATTAATAGTAAGTGTAATGGTATTTATTTTTTTATTATTTTCTTAGAGAATGGGAGCACAGGGAAATGGCATCTCCACATGCCAGAGCAAATTTAGATTTTGGTGTTGTGAGAGGAGGAGAGGAATAGTCCAATAAAGTACCTGTGAGAAGTTTATGACATGGCCACTTGACTGCATTGTTTTGCCTATGCACCTTTTGTCCATGTAAAAGTCTGTGATTCACTTGAAAAGGGGTCATCCCATTCTGTATACAGAAGAATGTCTGATAACCTCAAAGGGCATAAATCTTAACTTTTAAAAAGGAGTGCTTCTTTGGGTCACTTTGATCAGTGACAGGTCGAGAATGAGCAGAAACCCTTGGCTTCTCTTCCATGCTCATCTGGTTAAGTCCAGGGCACCCACTGCCCATTCTAGTTCTGGCAAGGAGTTGTTAACAACAAAAAAGAAGGTCTGGATTTGATTGATTTAAAAAAGCAGGCTTTTGTGATTGTCTGTTTTCACAAATGTTTTGTGCATTTGTCAGAGTAAGAAATGTTGTTTTTCTTCATCTAGTTACCTTAAGGACTGTAATGTTCTAAAATACTTTTAAGTCATTTTAGAAATGGCTGTTACCCACAGTGACACAAAATGCCAGAGCCATGTACCTTTTTGTTAAGAAAGAAGTATCTTTAATCCGTTTCAGATAAAAAGGTAATAGCCTTTCCAGGAGCTGTTTTCAGTGTGAGAGTGAAAAAGCAGTATATCAGAATTATAAATGGATCTGTGCGTCATTATATAGTAATTTAGGATTCACTCAATGATGTAACAAAATTAACAACATAATTTCATTGTGTAACTGTATCTTATTAAAGAACAACTGTCTGACATTCTCTTACAGTTGCTTTATTTAACTTCATGCAAATATTATTAGTAGTGACATTTCTCTATTGTACATTAGATTCTCTCATTAGCATGATGTGTTAGTTATCACCAGAGAAATCACTTCTGGATAGGTGAGCGGGAAGCCAAGAAAACTAAAAATTAAATCAATGATGTATATTAATACAGACGCGTCTGTTCATGAGAGATATGGTACAGTAAGTTCAACTTTTTTTCCTTGCGTAAATGCATGATTATTCCAAGGAAAACTAAATAATACTTACAATACATGGACTATGCATTAATATTGCTAGAAATAAAATATAAGATTAAAGAAAAAATGTGCACTGCCTGTTTGAGCTGTACTTGTATTCTTCAGTCTGATAGTTCCTAACATTGATGTAGACATAGGCACATAAACTGTTTATTGAGCCAGTATTTAAAAATAGGAGTGTAGTATAATGTCTAATGGATTGAAGGTGAAAGCTTTTTAAATGTTCCTGGCTTGCTAGTCACAAAGGTTGTTTGCAATTTTAACATTTATTAAGTAATTAATCATTATACTGTAGCATGTAGCTACACTTTTAATATAGATGTACATGCAAAAAGAGTTCAAACTTAATCTGACAACAGGCTATTATTCCATACATTGGTTTATTATGAACATTTTGGGAGGAAGATTAACATTGGGAAAATGCTTTTTGTAGTTTACGGTAGTTAACAATTGCCTTTGTCAGTAAGCATCAGCAAGCATGGTAATTCTATTTAAAATATATTGCTTTATCACACCATTTTAAAGATTAGCTGACCCCAGGTGGGATTTTTTTTTTTGTTCTTCATGAATAAGTTCACGTGCTAGTATGAATTCAGAAGCTTTATCAGGTTACGTTGTCTTAATTTCAGACACTTGCTCTAATGTTGTTGGGTGTTTTTGTAAAGCATGGTTTAGACCTGTAGTGGTTCATGTCCTTGTTTAGCAAATTAAAAATATTTGCATCAAGAATTTTGTGCTGCTTCTGATATGCCTCAGAATGGAAGCATTAGAAAATAATGTACATGACAAAAGCACAGGATGTTTTGTATGGCATATAGCACCTAGACATAGAAGTACATGCAGTGATAGTTACATGGCTATGTGCGTGCAACATGATTGAAAATAAAATCCTCTTTCAGTAGGTTCTCTTGCTGTGTTCAATGCAAAATGTTTCCCATTCCTCTCTGTACATATTAATCTTGCACATATATCCATACAGTGTTTGAATATATTTGTGCCATTATGTATTTTAGTTGATGATGTGCTAAGAACACTGTCAGATCTTTGCTTAACTTTGAGATATCTGTGCACAAAACTGTAAAATCTGTATGAAGCATTGAAGCATTTATTAAAGCACATGCTCAAATATATTGTGAAATAAGCACTAGTGTTTAACATTTTAAAAGGTATAGTTTTTCTTTTTTTCTGTTTTTCTACTTTGTATTTTAGTGGTTACTTACTAATATACAGTTTTCTGGGGATTTGATTAATGTAGTGGCAGAACAGATTTGGTATATAACAGCAGCAGAGTCTCCTGCTCTTATGTCAGGGTTAAGAGCCAAGGCAGATCTTCCCTAACTAATTAGATGCTGAGTAAGGCATCTTAGTGAAGTTGGGGCAAAAGTGAATGGGTCACAGCTGAGGCAAGATTGCAAGGACTGTACTGATAGTGAAAGCATTCGCATTTGCCAGGTCGTTGTGACACTGTGCTGATTGCAAGGGAACACTCTGTTCACTGATACAGAACTGCCGTCATAAAGTACAATCAGAAACAAAAGCTTTAAAGAGCTTTTACTTTTTACTAGAAATGCTCAAAACATATGCTGCGTATAGCTTGCTTTGCTCAGTTATTTTTCTCAAAGAATAGTGCTCATGCTTTTGTAAAAGGATTTGCCTTGTATACTAATGGTTCTTTGCAGTTTAGAAGAATTTCCAAACTTGGGTCTCCTGGTATACCCAGGAGGTGATGAATCATACTGGCTCAAGAAAGAGAAGGCTGGAACTGAGAAGAGGCAGAAAGGAGGAATTCCATTGTTGCTGTCTCTTAATCTTTTAGTTCAGAAAGAGAATCACTAATGCAGCTTTCTACTAGAATTCAGGGAGCGTAATGACAAAATTTCAGCATCTAGATAAACTGCAATTAAGGGATTTATTTTTTTGTCCAGCCTGCCGGTAGAAAGAGGTAAACTTAAAAAGCAGTTTTATTAAATGAAAGCCCGTGTATTTATATACAGTTTTTCAAAGAGGCAAAATGCATTCTTTAGCTTAACATCAGTCTGTCTAACAAATGCCCAAAATAAGACTGTACATCAGCCTGTGGACAGGCATCTGTTGCTTTGTTACTGCTCACCCCACTCATTATAGTAATGCCCTAATGCCTCCTTTACCTTACTGAAATACTTGACAACTGTTTTCTAAATGATTTTTCTTCACTGACAACGAAAACAGTGCCACTTGTAACGGCTGTGTCACACAACATTTTGTCCTAGAGAGGCCATCTCTTTTGGAGGGCGGGGGGTGAGCATCTCAGAACTGCTTTGATCAGTGTGAACTTGCCAACAGTGTACCGTTGATGCTATTCTGACTCTCTCGGGAAGCCATTGCATCCCCATCCTCTACCGATGATGCGTATCTGTGCACTTGTGCAAAGGAAAGGAGAGAGTGTCATCTGCCACTTAGAGAGCACGGGAGTTCAGAAGAGAAAATGACACAATTACAATCCTGCCATTCCTTCCCGTGCACAACACGAAGTCAGCAAGGTTTTCGTATAAAGTGAATAATAAGTGATACTTTAAGAAGCTTTGTGGAAAGTAAGAAAATGTGTCCTGGGGTTGTCATTAAAGCTGAAATGTGCTGTCACTGGCAGGTAAACTTACTGTGATATTTGAGATGATGTTTATTTGGAAATGCACCACAACACAAATACGTCAGTAGAGATCAGTGCTGCAGTCTGCCTACCTGTGTGTTTTGGAGTATGCCGCTTACACAAGAATTTGAATGGCATGATAAATGTCTCCGTTTTTTTGTAATACCTACTGCAGCTAATGTTGAGAGGAGCATTAATTGCTCTTCTTTTTCTTGGTTATTTTTAAGACCTCCAGAGAACAGTGAGACACACCTGATGAACACAATTTGCTCATTTGTGGTTGTTCTTTTTAAACTTTATTTAACCAGAATTCCAGGGAAGGAGATAGATTACCTGATTCTCTGCATATGTATTTTCTCCATGCATTCCATAGTATATTTCTTAAATATAGATAACTTCAAAATGCAATACTTCAGGCTTTGAACAGTTCAAATGAAAATGTTGTACAGTGTAGTTCTTTTCAGACGAACAATTCAACATTTGGTGTGTACCAGTGAGAGGTAAATAGAATATGAAGGATCATACCCTCACCGTGATCCGAGCATGTGTTTTCCATTCATGTCATTGGAGGCCCTGTCATGCATCAAGGACAGCATATAGTTTAGGTACAGAATTACAGATAGCAGTGTATTAGCCTTCAGAGTGAGCTGTAACTCGGAGCTCAATTCTGTAAGCTGTCTGTACGTGTGTAACTTTTATGAAGCTAAATATGCAGGCATTTTGCAAGATGATTTCAAAATGGTAAAGAACATTGTGCTCGTGTATTTTGATCTTTTCTATTGTTTAGACACTAAGGAGATGAACATGATTTAAAGGAAAAAAAAAGTTAGGCATTGCACTTTCTTAAAGAAATCTAAACTTGGCTTCCTGTTTTATCACAACCCAGAAATGACACCAAGTTCTCTGTTAAAGTCTCTGGTCAGGTCTGAGCTTTTAGACGTTACGAGCCTATGTATGATTTTGTGTATAAGTTACTGAAAGCTCAGTTTTTCATGGGTTACCCTGGAAGCCAGTGCAAAATTGCGGTTGCTTCCAGTTTGCCTCTGAATTTTTGAATTTTTTGAACCAGAAATCTCAAAATGAAATTTGGGCAGTGTAATTCAACATGGAGGAGGAATGTTTACAAGACTCCTTGCTACCTGGAATTGCCATCTTTTCCATAGGAAAACTAGCAACGCAGTAGGATAAAAGGTAATTTAATCAATAAAGTAGCATGTTGAAAGGAATTATTCTCGTTTACATGAAAATTTGGCTTACCAAAGTGTTCTGTTGTCCCTGTTTTCTCATTAAGGGAAAAAAAACAAAAACAAAACCCAAACAAACCTGAAGATGTTATTGTCCGATCTTTTTATGCAAAGTGATTTCCTTATAGCATATTCATTGCCCTTTGCCTGCACAGAATACAAGACCTTGTGTACTGTACTGCAGTTTTATTGCTGCTTTCAGAGGGATGTCTTGTGAGATTGTACGGCTCCTGCAGAAGTACAACGGCAAAATGTCATTTTATGATAGATCATTATTGATATCCTTTATTTATTTATGCCTTTCCTCATTTTTCTTTCCCTACAGTTTTTCTTGCTCTGTATCTATATCTGAACATGTATTAAAAGAAAAACTCTTCTTGGTAGTAATTGACTAATTGATTATAAGGGACTATAGGAAGAGATGGGGGGCAGAAAGGAGAAGCATCCCTTCCAAGGATGGCTAAATGTAGGTGCTGACATGCAAAGAGTTCAGTGTTTTGTGTTTCAGTGTGCTTGTATGCAAGAGCATGATAAAAATTTGTGATGCCCTGGCTTATCACATGGAAGGTGCCGAAAAGCATCTCAGTTCGATCTCTACTTTGTACAATTTCTTAACCAAGGCATTGCTAATATTTAAAAAGTAGCCCTCAGTGTATTTGTATTCCTGTATCTCAAATATGGGCTTTGTGTTTATTTGACAAAATAAATATCAAGAAAAATGGGAAAATTAAACTCATAGAATGCTTGAACACTTTTTTCCCTACACAGACTTAAAATACAAAAAATAATCAGCTTGGACATCAGTGAGTTGTTTAAAAGCAATTAAAACCACAAACCTGTATCACTGTGTTCAGACTTAGTTCTTCATTAAAAATATGCCAAGTATTTTTTTTCTTGCAGGAATTCTTTAAAACTTAAATTTTATGGCAGTCTGTAAAATGGAGTTCATAGGAAAACAGTCTCCTCAGAAGTGGTAGCGACTGTGTTTCTGTGTAGTGGACATAGGGGTTTTCACATTTCCTATTTTTAACTTGTAGTGGCTGTTTGTTCCCTGGACAGTTTAGTTTTTAAAATACATAAATTTGATAAGAATATCTGAAATAGATGTCTTGGGGAGGAGGGAGGTACAAACTAATGAAGAGTATGCAAGGAAAAAAATAATTACTTCCAGCTGGCTTTATATAATAAAACTACTATTAAAATGAGGAGCTCCATTAGCAAGGCTTTAATTATATATTTTCTTTCGTTTCTAAATAAATACTATAGTCTTTAGAAAAATAACACGTAAATGAGTTAAGCGTGACAGCCCTTGCTCTAGCCAGGGAAAAATATAAAGAAGTACCAACTCGTCTACCCTGCCTTAATGCCCCACAGCAGTTGACATTGCTGGAATGCCTCCTGCAGCTGGTGGCATATGACTGTCATTTGCAGGCAGGATATACGGAGAGTTTACACAATGGAGGCATTCATGAAAGTGTTCCTCATCTGGGACTCCTGCAAGCTCTCATTTTATTGACCCTGTCAGAATTTAACTGGTAGGCTGTCAAATTATGTGTTGCTTTATCTAATATTAGTTTTTCTTTTAAATTAGAATGCAAGGAAGAAGGGGTTGTGGAAAGCAGGTATGAAAAGCAAGACCAACTTCTGGTTTACTCTTTCTAAGCCAGGGAAAACATAAGAGCCGTGTAAGAACTTTATCATTTGTGCTACAAATTGTAAGGATTCTATTTTTTGTTCAAGATTAAATAATGTGATTTAGTTACGGAGCTTTTTCAGGGTTTGGGATGGGGTGGGGTTTCTTTAGCACTCAAAGCCTTAAACAAAAATCTGTTTTCTAAATTACGATGTCTCTCAAATGTAACTCGACCGTCAGTGTACAAACACTTTTATGAAACAGCTCACTCTTTAACTGCTGGTGTCCTTGAAGATTGCAGCAAAAGTGTCTCTATACAGGCTTCCCCAAAAAGAGATTTATTCATATGCTTTGCTGCATCTTTATGCAGAGTGCCATAAACAAATGCCTGGTACTTAACAGGTTTTATAATGTTCTGCAAACAATGTAATAATCTGAGAGGTGATTGATGATTATAAATATGTTCTTTATATCACAGATTGGCTGCTTATTAATTCAATGGTGTTGAGGCATGACCTCTCCAAAGCTGTAATTTGCATAAAAAAAATAAAATGTATGCACAGCTTCATTGATATCTGGGAGAGAACTGGTTACAGCGGCAGACAGCACACCAAAACATTGGCTTCATGCAGATGGAGCATACTGCAAGAAAAGTACCTTACGCAGTGAGTTACTCATTTTAATAGATCCTCCTATCCACCAGTCCATTGTTAATGCAGTGCTAAAGTTCAGTTCAGAGCGGGGTGGGGGGAGACAGAGAGGGAACGAGAAAGAACGATCAGATTGTTTTACAGAAAATAAATTTTAACCTGGAGGCTATCAATCACTTCATTTCTGCTAGGGAAAAAACCTCACTCACCATGTATGTTTTTGTTCTTGTATAGAAATAAGGTATGGCATGTGTCTGTCTGACGTGGGATCTCACTAGCGCAGATTTTATGTATTAAATTTTCTTATCATTGTTCTAATTTTTTAAAAATGTTGTATTTCTACTAGAATAGGGATAGCTGAATAGTAGACACTGTTTTATGTTAAGAAATATACGTGGCTGCCTGTGTTTGTCCTGTGCCATGTGTAATTTCCAGTTTCTTCCCACTTTGCTTCCCTATTTCCTAGAATAAAAAATCATTTTAAATACAAAAGACAAAGTAATCTAAATGGAATATTATTACACTATTTTGCAAAACCTCCTGAATACTGCTCTGGAATCCACTGAGATGTTGATTTTTCTCTGCAGGGATAAATAAGGACAACTTAAACATTTCAATTCACTTGGAAATGTGGGGTTTTTTTAACCTTTTGAGCTGTCATTCTGAAGACATTGTCTTCCTTTAAATATTTTAAAAATTAAATAGATTGCACAAGCTGTAGTATTAAATCAGTATTTAGCAAATCAAAGATAAGTTATTTACAAGAAGTTGACAAATGTAGAATTTCTTTCATGATAAGTGAATTTTCTTTCCAAGGAAAATGCTAGTTCTCCAGTGTTGGCGTAACACTCATTGTGAAGTGGCATTTTTTGTTTGCCCTAAAAATTGAGGAAAAATTGAAGCAGATGCATACTGGTGTATTTTCTTGTCAATGAGGGTAGTTTCGTCAGTGGCTTCTCAGTCTGATTGTCTAAGAAGAGAAGTAAAAAGTGGCTTTTAGAAAATGACCAGGAACATGGAAAATGTTCAGACAACAATAAAAATGGTTAGTGAATTTCCTACATCATCAGACTTACCTGACAATTTATTTAAAAGATTTTCTATCTTTTTTTTTCTGTTGTGAAAGCTTGTTGAGGTAGTCAGCCTGTCAGTACACTATTACAGGTCACAAACAAGGTATCGCAAACTCTTCTGCTGATAGAAAAGCTTTCTGTGGAAAAACAATACTTTAGAACACTAGAAAATTTTAATTTTAAGTGCCTAGTCCTGTTCTGACTGAAATCAATACAAGTATAGTCTATAATCACGGAACTGGTCTGAGGGCTTTTCCTACAGGCTTTCCTCAGCAAGAAGTAATTCGTGTTTTGCTTGTTTTGTGATGGGGAACATCTAAAATACTTATTAAATGAAGAAATAATTGTAGAATTAAAATTTGGGGAAGGGATTAGAGCATTAGAGCATTGAACTCTAGCTTCAAATAATGGAATATTTGTAGAAGTGTGACCTTTAAAGTCTAGGTTCTTCAAAATTTTAATTACACACTTAAGAGAAACTATCATATATGCTAGCTATTGAAAAAAAATCCTCTGATGCTCAGTGCTTGGCAGTTTTTTACTTTAAAATGCAATTTTATTCTTGCATAAAAATATATTTTTCGTTAATCTGTATCTTCATTAACAAAATCTTTCAAAAGGCAGTGGAAGGAAATTATTTAACTCATAGCATAGACAGCAATGATCTTAAAAAGTAAAACAACATCACAATTCCCTAAAACAAAATAAACCCCACTTAAAACATCTTTATTTGGTATTTATGTATCTTCTGCATGAAAGTTGCTTAGACATGATATTATGTCTTTTTGCATATTCTTATTTTTCTTTTTGCTGATGTTGGGAAGCTGACAGGTGTGAAAATGTTAAAGCAATTCAATTCATATGCAATTTTATAATTACAAAATTGAAATTTGGTTTCCTCCAAATTGACCTATATAAATCATGTTGTCTATGATTTTTCAGTTTGCATTTTTAAAGGCCTTTTTACTGATAGCTGAAATACAACTTTTCTAATATGTAAAGTACACAAAGTTTGTAAATATGTAAAACATTTGAAGTAAAGCTGCAGACAGGACACTGATTTTAAATGACTGGGTTTTCTTCCTGAACCTATCCCTTCTATACCAGATCCCCATCCCTTTCAAAATTCAGCAGTGGTCAGGTATAGCGTTTTGATTCTGCTCACTGACTTGTGTATGCATGTTTATGCACCCACAAACTGTAAAAAGAAAACTGACTATATGTGGCTTCGGGGAAAAGAAAGGAGTGGTGGGCGCAGATACCAGCTGGAGCTTGAGGCATGTGTTCTCTTCTGTGGCACCATTTTGTTGTTGATGTGGGAATGTAGCTAAACAGTGGCTACAGATGCTCCGCTAAATAAGGATCCACATAAATTCCAGCTGTGAACTTGTGATTCATCCTTCCCTGCACAAAAGATATGTTTCCATATGTCCCATAATGTTCCATATTTGATTTTTATCACACACTGTGTGCCAGTCTGAATCTCGTCTGCATGCTTTTTATGAATCCTATAACCCTTTCTCTCTTCTTCATCTGAATTAGAGTCATAACGCACCCCAGCCTCCATGCAAAAAATCCACCTTACAATAATACAGCATCCTTGTAAATAATTTTTTAATGAATCAAGTACATGAATAATATATCTATGTAACCACCGTAACACAATGTCTCGGCATATCTACAGAAAATCATAGCAGTCCATTTGAAAAGTATTTCTCTTGAAGACAACTCTGGAGTCCTTAAAATGATCTGAGTTCTAAGTAATTTCATCTTTAAAAATACTTGTATCTTACTTCACCTACTCAGGATGGATTTTTGTGATATAAACTATAATAACTTCAGGTATCTAGTATACATGGCTTCTCTTTATATTTTTAAGTATGTAATTGATTGGTAAAAACTCCATTTTGAATTATGAATAATGTCCATTGTTAAAGCATTTATGCTCATTGAGACCCACTGAAAAGAACTACAAAACTGTCACGGGTTCCATGGCACCAAATAAAATACATTCTTTTTTTTTTTTTTTTTAATTATTGCTCTTACCCATTATAGTCTCTAGATGGGAATTTAGGGTATTTTTTCTCTGCTACCATAATGTAGATATGGAAATTGGCATCTGGAAGTGTAGGTATCCATGGCCCCAAGAGCATACAAAACCCCATAGTTTAAAATACTAAAAAACAAAGTAAGGATTTAAAAAACACTATCTGAATTGCAGTGTAGGGTTTTGAGTCAGCTTTTGTAATACAGTTAGGAGAAACGTGGTGCCTGCCACATGACTGGGGTGAAATATGGCTGCTGGTCAGCTCTGCAAGAAACATAGTGTTGCTAGAGCTTTGCAGTAAATTTTATGTATGATAGTCATTGACTATCATAAAACTCCTCAGAACATGAGGCAGAAGTCATGTTAGACAGCTGTAGTCTGAAAAGTGTGTATCTTCGTGAAAGTAAAACCTCAGAGGTTGCTGTAATTATTAAAGTAATGATTAAAGTGGTATACCTGGTCATTGGCTTTCGCAAGTTTTTGAAGCCAGTGCTTCTACCTCCAGAACAAATTTTAAATGGCTTGTCAGGAACTGGATGAAACGCTTGCAGTCTTCAGAAGTGAAGTTATTGTGCAGGTGTTGCAGCGGTGCTGCTATTTCCATACTAGCCAATTCCAGTATACTCACCTACATAGGTAGTTGTAGTTTTGTTCACCGAAGAAGAGTGCTATGAGAGTACAGTCTTCTGAAACAAGGCGTATCAAAGCAAATGCTGATATCTGCTATAAAGAAGCATTATTTAGCTGTGTGCAGAATCTGATGTCCAGTGCTTTTTTGTCTATTGTGTTGCAAGGAACAATGTCTGTTCATAATTTCAATTCTCCAGGCAAGTCAGATATCAACATTACACCAACATTTTTTGACAGAACGGATAGTTAATTAGTTCATATTTTAAACTGAAGGTCACTGTGTTATAGATTTCTATGGGAACAAAAAGAAAGAGCATCTAGTTAAAACGATGAGTAAGTGGGCCCTGTTGGCAGCAGTGTCTGAGGAAGCATTGAGTTGAACCACTGGTCACTGTCAAATTCCAATCAAAATGCAGATAAGTTTAGCATAAACATAATAAGGTGTTGGTGTGTTTCCAGAACCGTAAAGAGGACTTTAACTGGAGATTAGCAGTTTGTTTTACAGCTAGGCTAGGTATTTCAAATCAAGTTGACTGGTGCTGCTTGTAACGAAGCATCTGCAAAGTGGTCAGTGTGACGTTGGTATTCTGTGTTCAAGAAGTTCAGTGTCAACACAGCTGCGACTTACTACTTTTAGCAATCTCTCAGCTGGGAATTAGATAAAATACCTTTAATTTGGGCATGAGGTTGGGGGAGAGTACTGGGACAGGAGTATAATTTCAGATGCTATTAATTTTCACAAAATAACATTTGTGTGCTTTGTCTTGCCAGATAGTCTACAATGCTTTTCCTCATTTCACGTGCCAGGCTGTTTTTATATTATCATTTCCTTCTCCACTGTGTTTATCTTTTCTGAAAATAGTGAATGTAAGCTATTACAGACTGGGTGGGTGGCACACATTTGCACAGTAACTTTTAAAACACAGAGCAAGCATTTTATTTGGGTTTTGAAAACCACTGAGAGAACTTAATGCAGCTGCTCTCATGGCATCAAAGTGAAACATGTAAAAATCTCACTTTCTATTCTAAATAACCTTAGGGCTGTTGAGTCAGATATTTCCGGGTTGACATGTTTTGCACAGGAGTGACAGTGGCATTGAGTAGATATAGTAAATCTTAATGTTCCACTGAATCTGTTCACTGTTTTATGAGCTTTGCAGGGTACTCATCCTTAACAAAATGTCAAGTTAAAACATGTCACTTTGCCATAGTTGAAATTACTTACTTGTTTTTAATCAAAAAGCAACTCTTAATGGGCTGTTTTACTGTAGGCAGTAAGGAAAGTAGCTTTCCAGTTTAGCAGCAAGTAGTTCTTCTGGCCCATTATTTGCTGTCATTTCTACTTCGCATCCAGCAATGTGAAAAGGGTAGTGTGATTAAAATCTGACGATGCTGAATCAGGATGCTAGTGCTGCGTATCCTACACCAAGCAGAATTAGTATTTTTAGGAAGAGCTAGGCCTTTTTTAATGCACATCTTTCAGTTCTGTTAGGCAGTAGTGCTGTGTTTCCTAGGAACTTTACTGTATCCGTGATCTCTGTCAGCAGCGGAGGTGGTCTTGCTGATAATAAAGGTGATCTGTGGTACAGTGTTGCTTTGATTTTAGTTTCCCAAAACTCAGGATGCGTTTAAGATGAGAGGTGCCATATAGTCAACATAATCCTTGGCTCCAGTCCTGTGAAGTAGAAGGCTTTCTTAACTGGAGGCACTCAGAAGCTCAAGCTGTACAAGTTCAGTGAATTCAGTTCATATTCCTTTTAAGACTGAAATGGCTCTTCAGTCTCTAGGCCAGTTAATAATCCTTCTCTTAACTATGCCATATATACTGCAGATGGTGCTTGACGGACTAGTCAGTGTCTCAAAGGTCACCACAACACTATTAGCTAGATCACTGTGCCCTTTGTTTCTTGACGATGCTTCTGCTACAGTACTTGTTACTTGAAAAAAAATATAGGAGTAAAGTTTGGGATTTGTTTTAAAAGAAAATGTTAACCACTTCTCACCAACAAATGCTTCAAATGTGGAGTCGTTTCTTGTCAGCGAAGTGCTCTGGAGTTTAGCATTCTGCTGATACAGGTATGACTGGTGGTCTCATTCAGTTTGGTGGGGTTTTTTGTGTGAAGATGTAACAGTGAGGATGACTGATACTTTAATTTTTTATTGTAGTTGCCTTTTGGAGCTTTTATTATATTTTGAGGGCTTATTTCAGCACCCGAGAAACAGGAACATTTAAAGTCTTCTAGAGATTCTTGTGGCCAAAGCTGTATGTGTTCTTTCTGTGTAGCTTGAAAACACTGAAATAACTAAAGGCTGTTTTAAAAGCAAATAGGAAAAAGCAAATCTTTAAACCCTGTTGTTGTTGCTTTATTAAAATATTTACAACCACAGCCACAAAAAGCTGCGCACCTTTGTCATAGCTGCAGAAACATACAGTGAAAAATCTCCTTTCTGTTTGGGATAATGCATGTTTGTCAATGTATTTTACAGCAAAAATGTTGTCATTCTTTTATCTTGTAAGTAACAGTCCACACTTGTTATGTTATTGAAATAATGCAACTTTACAAGGCTAGTCTCACACTGGGAGAGACAACTTGCAAATTGCAAAGCTACTTGTTTTTTATCTGAGACAAGGACTGTTCCTGAGGCAAGTTCAGCTATACTGTTAATATAACTCTTACGATTTTTTGCTTACATTGATTGTTCAGTGTCAGACTTTTAAAGTTCATTCACAATACATGACATACATGTTGCTTTTTCTGTTACACACAAGAAGTCAGGTGAAAACACATGATCCCATAGAGCTGTTTACTGGAAATTATTTTGTAGTCAATTGTGCATTTTCAATACTAAATGTTCAGGTATGTATATACTTCATTCTTTTTTTGTGGGCAATTTAATTTAACTGTTTTGAATATCCTGCTTCTTTAGTCTCTGTTCTTCCTGATTTATTATCTTTGACATCAGCTGAAACTCCCGTTGTTTACATCACTTTCATTTGTTTTATTTTTGTTAGCAATACAAATTGCATTCTGCCATCAGCTGGCAAACACTCAGGGAAGATTTGAAATCCTTAGGGGATCTCCATTGGTGTTCAAATAGTTAAACCATTATTAGACTTTAACATTATATTGTAAAGTGAGCGGTACTATCCTGGATGAAAGAAATTTCCCATATACTAAAAATAAATTGAATGCAATGGTTGTCATTTCCAAACAGGGCGCACAAATGTTCTTTTGTAGTACATAATCTTTGTCACACAGGGAAGCATGCTGTAGAAGTGATTTTTTTATTTACATGAAACATGCACACAAAAAAATTGCAAATTCGTCTAGCTAGTGACTCTCTAAACATTTTTGAATAACTTTTCAAGTGTAGGAAATTTCCATTTTAATTAGATTGCTACAGGTTAATAGAGGGATGGAAGAGATGCTAGAAGTTAATTCATATCCAGCCAAACTCAGCTAATATCTTTATACTGCTGCATCTGCTTCTCCCTACCTATTACTTTTAAATTGCAAGGCTCCAGGAGCATCAAGAAAACATTTCATATTTCAAAAAAATTCAGTCCTCACAGAAGTATTTCAACGGGCATTTCTTAGTGTCCTTGTCCCCACCCCCCCCACCACACAGCTGTCACTAAGAGAGGAAAAGGACTGGGGGGAGGGAAGGAGGGAGCCCTGCTAAAATCGTGTCACGTAGCACTAATTCATCTGCTCTCATTAGAGTGAGCGAGGGACAGCAGTGATGGCCAAGAGCTGCACTCCACACATGACACACGAACAGTTTGGGGAATAGAAAATTGCTTTCTCAGGAAGCCCAGCCAATTAAGGACTTGACCATATTGAATGTCAAGTGTTAATTTAGGTTTTTCTTCATTTTCCCAGTAGTAATGCGGGTCCTGTGATGAGCAAATACATGTCAAGTAAAAGTTGATTGCATGAAGGACCTGGGTATTATATGTCACTGACAAGTCACAAATGTACGCTAGTCTTTTAACCCCTTAGGTGAGTCTGGAAAGAGGGGGGAGGGGAGTAGCAGAGGGGTATTAAATGTACTATAATGATAAGAATAGATAGCTTATATTAGGGAGAAGTCTGGATGGGACAGAAAGGAATAGAAATTTGTACGAGAGGCTAGGACGCAGACTTTCTGCAATCAGTGCACATATGTGGTACCTTTCTGGGTTATAATTAATAAACAGACCTAAAGGCCCCCTCAGGATTCTTTAGGGTTTTAAACAAGGCTATGAAGCATGCATGTTATATCCTTCATAAGGTTTCATGCGAAGAGAAGGAAAAGAGGTGCACAGTGCCAGAAATATGAAATACTCCTTAAGGGATGACCTGTTTTGAAAGAAAATAATTGTGCGTTCTTTATGAAAAAGAAAATATGTATTTCCAAGGTCTTTGTTTTTAAAAAAATAATCAAGAAGAAAAGACAAAGCCCCCATGTGAAAGCATGAAATTATAAAATGCTTTCCTGTCAAAAACAAATTTATTTTCTAGCTTGTGTGTTTCTCCAGGTTAATTTCACAGCCATCAGAAAGCCCCTGAAAGGCCACCTACCCTCATCTTACGTTGTACCTGCCTGTACTAGGGAAGCAAGAGATGGCAGAAGCAGTAGTACTGAGGTCTGTTTTAAGTGAAGTAGCATTTACTTTTACTAGATGTGGATACTTATGTATCATCTATAGCATCTAATTTCCATTCATCAGCATATTATTTACATATGAATTGTCTGACAATAAGAGAGTGTCTGTTTCTATTGCAATTGTATAATTGACCAAAAAAATTCCCTACAACAATATAGGCATTGTGTAGTAGAAATACAATGAAATAGAAGTGGCAATTATGCAAGCACCTAGGAAGGTGTCCACACCTTTTTAATTTAATCTAAAATGGTAAAAGCCACCTGTGCTTTCCGGGAATTTTTAGAAATTATTCGCTCTTCCTAAATTTTGTTTTGTTTGTTAAAATCTAACCTACAGATGGGTAACCGTTTGTTGGAAGCTGGTCAGTAAGCACTGTGTCTTTGCATTAAATGTTACTGAGCTGATCCTAATTAGAACCTGTTCTCCCCATTGCTCCTTTGGATTTTTCTCCTGTGCATTATGATGAAGATATTTAGGTGGCAAGGTACACTGCCACTGTCCGTGCCGTACATGTTCGATGGACGTAAACCAGACTTCATTCTCATGCAGGTAACTTGACACTTTAAATGGAGGCAGGGTTAACAAGTAAAGGTTAAATTGTGAAACAGACGTGTTTTCCAAACAAAAGCAATTTAGGTTTGATTAGCGTTTTCTGGACTGACATTAGATTCTCTATGCATGTGAAATAGTGCTGCCTATATAATTAAAACGAACATGGTTTTTGTTAAGAAACAGTTTCCAGAATCCGACCTCAAGACAATCAGTAATACTTTTTTTGCTATAGTTTTACTTCAGATTTGTGTGGAAACTTGTTATACATACAAGCCATCTCAGAATAAACCCAACTTACTTCTCCCTCACCAGCCTTGTCTCTTTTGTATTTCAGTAGGTAGCATCTGTAGATCTCAGCTGGCATTTAGAATGGCGTGTTAATTGTAGCAGCTTCTCTTCTGCTATGTGTGCAGAGGGATTTTGCTAAGTTTCCTTAAACTAAATTCCAATGATGGCATCTCAGGTTGCTGATTCAAGGTTTTCCTGCTCTGTGGTGTCACTTTTGACGGATGGTACCTAATGCAATCAGCCACCACTAAGGCAAGGCCTTCGTTTGACCAAAGCATCTGAAGTAAAAAAAAAAAAAAAAAAAAAA
>Ga0065711_1035525_pt1 | contig 22188 bp, 14 predicted proteins | sample Hoacrofraction12_FD_59098 | JGI IMG/M metagenome (GOLD analysis project Ga0065711, IMG submission 59098) | Hoatzin crop microbial communities from Cojedes, Venezuela - Epithelial fraction 12 v2 (version 2) | ecosystem: Host-associated > Birds > Digestive system > Esophagus > Crop | place... | reverse complement strand
AAAAAAAAAAAAAAAAAAAAAAAAAAGAAAAAAGGGACCTAGCTTGTTTAGATGATTAAAATGACCCTCAGAGTAACTTCGCCTTCATCCTCACTGGGATGTCAGTCACCACTTTTCTACTGTGAGACATTTTACAAAAGCTCATATGATTAAATATTTCTTGGAAATGTTTTCACTGGAATTTAACCAGATTCCAAAATAAGTAAGGGCATTCGTGACAGAAGTCTGCAGGATCAAGCCTTTGTCTAGGGAAACTAATGTATTTTTTGATATGTGAAATTCCTTTCTCTCTTCTGTGGGACCTGGCCTTCAAGAAAATTGTTCATGAACAGGAAAGAAGTAACACATAATTTGGCAGTTATTAATCACCAAACTAGAGGATGTTACATGCAAAAGTACTTTGCCATATCCCCTGCCGAAACTCAGTGTAATGAAGAATACGAATTTAACCTGTTCGAAAGAAGAAAGGAAGCTCGGTGATTAGCACACGTGGTTGAATGAGGGCAGTCTTGAGTTTTAGCCTTTCCTGGCTAAGGCTTTTATTTATGACTCTGCTTTTTTATGTGGGTTTGGTTTTAAATGGAACTGTTTTTTATTTACTTAGACATATCCCCCTAGATTTCACTTTTGCTGCTGCATTGACATGTGATGCTACCAACAGGAGTAACTATTTAATCACGGTTGGTTTACTGTGTTCTGTGAAGAAAGCAGCATGTAAAGACATTGTCAGATTCTATGCTGGTGTATCAGCAGTATTTTTTTTGTTATTTTTTTTTGGTATTGATGATGATTATAGTAGTAGTATAGTACATTTATTTTAGAATTGTAAGCAAAGAACAGTGATACACATTTTTTTATTTATTAACTATTATTGATTAACTATGAAATTCTGAACAAATAATTTTTCCTTTCCACTTCAGTTCTGTGAAATAAAGATAAACAGTCTTGATGTTCTTTAAGAGTCAGTGGGTTTTAAACACTTTGCAAATGTGAAATATTGCCTCTGAGATAAATGGTATGGTTGTAGCAGAAGCATTTTTATTTGTGTTGAGTATTAAACCTAGTAGCTCTGGTCAGAAAGCACCATGAGTTATACAAAAAAATACTGGTTCTCACATTAGAATTTATTAAAGGTGCATGTCTGTCCCACTCGGTGCATGACAGATTTGAAACTGATACACACTCTTATTAAGAGAATCATCGTATGTACAGCTGTATTTACTGATATATGTGTTATAAGGAATCGTAAGTATCTAGTCTGGTTTACTTACTGTCTGCTTTCTGAGACTTCTTGAAAAAGCATTTCAGGAACCTTTTAAATGTAGTTATTCTTACACAAACATCTTAATCTGGCTTTTAGCCTTTTATGAAGGATATCAATAATCTCAGTTATCTCATGTAATGCCACTGCAGAGGTTGGCAGCTCTTCCTGTGCCAAACTGCTGAAGCTAGGAGTGCCAACTTCTAATATTTCTTCTGCTGCAGAACTTTCCTCCAAATCCCTCAAGCTGGAGAATTTGACAAATAGAATTATTTTCTTCCCATAATCTTCCTCCTCTTCTGAGAGAAAAATGAACCAGTCTCCCTACAACGTTGCATTGCGGTTGAAGGGAAAATCATACTTCCATAAATCTCTCCTTTCATTACGAACTAACAACAAAACATTACAATCAGTTTTCCACTTCCAGAATCTTTTCAGGAGTAACCTTTTCTTGCTTTCATACCATACTCTAGTGAAATCCACAGAAAAAAAAGGGTTTTCCAGAAATTTTCCATAGGTTTTCCAGAAATTCACATTTAATTCCAGAGCGGGAATCAGCTTTCTGTTAGCCTCAACTCAGCACTTCTGAACATGTTACTGTAATAAATTATAGTATACATAATTTTAACGATCAAAACAAAAGATTTATTAATTCAGTATACTAGCCTTAAGGAGTGTAAAATACTGACTTCCAAATTGTATTGGAAGTGAATTTGACGTATTGCTTTATTTGGTTGTGTGAACGCTTGTTTTCCATACTTGAATGATTCTCTGCATAGACTGCTAGGACTGAATTTTTTTCTTGCATATCTTAGAGAGATGCTGAAGAATAGTAAATGCTATGTGTATTACAGTTGTTCAAAGATGTTTGACAAAGCTGAAGGAGATGAGAGAGCACGCTAGAATCTAAACAGGAAAAAATTTTTAAAATTCACCTTTTATTACTTTTTTTGCTAGTTACATTACCTTAAAAACTAGGACACACTTTCACCAAAGCTCTTCACAGCCTTCTTGCCAGAGGCAGGTATTAGGAGAGGAAAGATAGATTTTTCTTTTGGCCACTGAAACAGGGAGACAGTTGTCAGAGGAAGTGAATGATTACTGTAACCCCAAACTGAATTTCCTTTCAGATGACCACAGAGACCAGTTAGCAGACTGAGAGTAAACCATGTAGTGTGGATACGAGGGTTTGGGACTTAACTTTCATTGAGACTGTGTGATTTGAGGCTGCATCTCTAACTGAGAACCTGACTAGTGAATGCTAAATATTTGTGTCGGGACAAGATATGAACTACTGAAGGGAGAAAACCAGTGTATTTCGTGGGTAACAGTTATGTGGTAATCTGTGCTTGGCCTCTTTCTTCTTCCTGGACTGTGCAAAAACTGCAGTTACAGTAGCCCTGGGGCAACAGTGACACGTTATCTGTAGCTCCAGCACTACAGTCGGAAGATGTTCTCATAACTGATAAATAAAATATAAACCTGCTAGAGTACAAGGGAGTTTTCTCTTTCCTATTGTTAAGATCCATGATGAGCCTTCTGTCCCTGGAGAATTCTCTGTTTCTCTGTATCCACACAGAGAAATGTATATACTGAACCCTCCCGAAGTTGCCATATTTGATTTATCTTCTCTAAGTGTTGCGGTTTAACCTGCCTGCTGGCAGGTAGGACCCGACAGCTGCTCAGTCACGGCCTCCCCTTCCCTCCAGCGGGATGGGGAGGAGAAATGGATGAAAGGGAAAACTCATGGGTTGAGCAAAAGACAGTTTAATAAGACAACAAAGGAAATAATAATACTAATGATACTACCAGTGGTAATAATAATGATAATAATGAACATGCAAAACAAACTATATAGGATACAATTTTCTCACCACCTGATGACCAATACTCAGTCAGTCCCCGAGCAGCGATCGCGGAACCTGGAAATTGTGAATTTTGCAAATGTCACGAAATTGCAAAAATAGACCAAACTCCGGGAAAAGTTCGAACTCATGAGCAAGAGAGGATTCGAACTCACAGAAAACGAGAAGAGCAGATTCCTCGCCCCCAGCCTACCCCCATTCATAAACTGAGCATGATGGTATGGAATATGTCCACTGGCCAGCTTGGCTGGCTGTCTGGCTGTGCTCCCTCCCAGCACACCTGCTCGTTAATTGAATATGAGAAACTGGGAAAAGTCCATGATTTTGTAGCAACAACTGAAAGCCTCAGTGTTATCAACATTCTTCTTGTACTAAATCCAAAACACAGCAGCTACTGGGAGGAAAATTGACTCTATCCCAGCTGAAACCAGGACTTTAAGGAAGCTACTTTTCATGGCCAAAACACATTGGTAGTGTTCTTTAATACAAGTAAGCTCCCTCGGTCTGGTTCACCACCCTATGTTCACAAAATTTGTAAACTATTACAATATCCAACACTCTTTTACAATTGCAATTTCTGTTGTTGAGGCAGCCACTGAAGCTTTGTTTTTCTGTGTACTTTCCTCATATTAAGATGTTATTTAGAGGACTTAAATTACTAGTGGATTTTAGAACAGCACAATAGTTTAAATGTCTCTCATAGGCCACAAATGATGATAATACTGTTGCAGACTGAAAACCTCTTCTGCTTATTGGAATGGGAATGATCAGCTGCCTTCAAATGGACATGTTGGTATTAATGAGAATAAGTAAGTTTTTCTGGTAAATGAGTACTGGGGAGCTGAAAAGAGAAAAGATACGTCAGAAAGAGAAATCAGTAACATACAATTCTTCCTGGAGCAGACCCAGTTGTGATGAGCTGACGTTACCAGAACAAGTTGTAAGGGCTTCCTTGGTAATTGTCTCCACACCAACGTAGAGGCTTTCACCTCCCAGCATCTTCGTGAATTCTTTAGGGAGAGTGAAGATACTCTAGTCAACATTCAATAGAGCACAGCTTTAAGTATTAGTAACCAGATAGAGTTACTTGTGATATGTCTGTGCTTGAGACAATATATGAGGATATTAGTAAATACGGTGTATCTGGGACAGAAACCTGTCTTGGGTTACATGAATTTGGGTTTTGAGGAGCTAAACTAAACTCTAATAAAATAACAGAGAAAGCGGCTCTAGGATAAAGTACGCTCCAGGCCATGGCTTAAATCACACACAGTTTTATCCTCACATAATTAATTTACTACTTACTTCATCTCTCATGTGTTGCTAATCTCTTTTTGAATTTCCTCAATGCATGTTATGCACATTTAAAAATTGCTTGCATACAAAGCTCTGTTAAGAACAGTTCATTGTTGAAATGACCCATCATTTTCAAGTGTATTTCAAGCATAGTTACCCCCAGCCAGCTAGACTGAGTGCTTATTTTAAGGCAACAGAGAACTTAAGAAGCAAGGAAAGGAAGGAAGGTGATTATTAGGAAAGTCAAGTATATTGAAATTGGATGGAGAAAGTTAGCTTGGAAGCATTTTTGGTCTCTTCTGAAAAGGCCATTTATTTTGTAGTGTAGAACACGTTTCAAAATTCACTCATGACTGCATATGATGATAAACTCTACCTACAGTACGTCCCGGTAGTTATGTTTAAAGAAAGCCTGAATATTTGTTCTCGTAGTGAGCAGAACCTTTCCGTTTCAGAAGTCTGTGTTGTTCCTCGGTTAAGTAAAGAACAGCAGGGCATAGACGGGAGGAAAGTTTCTGCTTTTACTGGCCAGGGAGGGAAGTAGAATAATTGGAAGAAGATAGATGTGAAATGGAAAATGAAGGATGACTGGGACAGAACATGTAGTACCGTGTAACTTACTGCAAACAGCAAAGTGTGGCTGTTGACTGTGAGGGGCTGAAAGCTCTCTCCAAGTCTAAATCAGAGCTTTCTGTAAGCAAGGGGAAGACCTTTCTGACTTCATTAGGCTTTTTACTTGCCTTAGGAAGAAACTTCAAGTGATATTAAACATTAGGTATACAACTCTTAAGTGTGAAATTTATGAACATATGTGTGGACCTGCGTTCTGTATATAGTGAAGAAGATTCAGCGTATTATAGAAATGAAATTACAAGTATTTAGTACCTGAATCAGGGATGGTTATACCAATCAGTAGAAAACAATAAAAGGAATGTATAGCTAAAGTTCCGAATGGGATACATATATTTATCTATATATACAGATTTATGTATGTAGACATGTCTATGGCTACATCCCCAGGGTGATTCCTGCACTTATTTGACTGCGTTGTGCCATCTTTCCTTTTTGTTCTGGACATGTTGCTACTGTGCCCTGTGATGAATTCAAGCTTGTCTGTACATGTTAGATGTACTATGGTAAGTCCCTCTGGGGATTTAACTTTCAGGACATTGAACTTGTGAAACCTAACTGGGACTAGAAGGGAAAGTAGTACATGAAAAGTTCCAGTCACTCAGGAGAGAGGCACACTTAGACATGTACGATACGCTTTGGATAAAGCATGGACAGCTGCAACTTCTTAAATGCTTACCTAGGATATGTTTTTTTTCTTACAAATCCACTCCTACATCCTGCTGAATTAGACCTAGGAAAGACTTTTTTATATCTTTGAAGTTTAATGACAATTTTAGTCTAGTAGTGCTAGATTAAAGGGAAAGCTGGATGAGGAAGAGAAACTATAAAACATGAAACAGGAGAGAAAAGATTAAGGGTTATTCATGAGTTCAGCGGAATTACAGGACTGATAAACCTGTTAGTATCTATAAAGCTACATTAATTAATTTCCATGGTCAGAACACCGCTCCAATTTTGAGAACACTACTCCAGTTTTGATAAAAGGAGAATCTGAGTCCTGAAAAATTGCAAAAAACTATTCTAATGTTAACTTCAGAAAATACAGCAATTTGATGATTTCTACTAGTTGTATATGAAACGTTGACATAGGTTGTGAAAGAAACGGAAATGCTAAACTCTTATTTCTGAGTTAGGTAAATGGATACTTTTTGACCCTCTTGGTTTAAGAATGTCTGCACTTCATTTTATGATGTCTAAAATGGCAATAATATTGCTTAATTACCTCCAAGGCACGTGCGCGCACACATACATAGATGTTTATAGTTAAAATTACAATCGATGATAATAACTGTAATAAAGAGGAAAAAGAATACAAGTACTTGAAAAGATTTGACTTTTTTAGTACTTTTAGAGGCATAAATATACATGGTATAATATGGTTATATATATGAAGAAATTTTTCTTTGAGAAATGAGACATAATTACCTGTTTAAAAACCAAGTTCCATCTTATGGTTAATGACATAATATATAAAAATACAAAAATACAGTAAACTAGTGTAAATAAGGAGAATATAATATACTTTGTAATTGACTATGTTTTCTTTTTAATTAAGCTTCCTGTAATATTTTAAATATATTTTCCTGTTTAACTTTTATGCTCATAGGTCTATCACTTCAAACAAATACTAAATTTCTTCCAGAGTGGGAAAAAAAGTGTGTGTCCCCCAGGGCTCAGATTTGGATCTGGTCTTGTTTAACATCTTTATCAATGATCTGGATGAGGGGATTGAGTGCTCCCTCAGTAAGTTTGCAGATGACACCAAGCTGGGCGGGAGTGTGGATCTGCTTGAGGGTAGGAAGGCTCTGCAGAGGGATCTGGACAGGCTGGATCAATGGGCCGAGGCCAACTGTATGAGGTGCAACAAGGCCAAGGGCCGGGTCCTGCACTTGGGTAACAACAACCCCATGCAACGCTACAGGCTTGGGGAGGAGTGGCTGGAAAGCTGCCTGGCAGAAAAGGACCTTGGGGTGTTGGTCGACAGCTGGCTGAACATGAGCCAGCAGTGTGCCCAGGTGGCCAAGAAGGCCAAGGGCATCCTGGCTTGTATCAGGAATAGTGTGGGCAGCAGGAGTAGGGAGGCAATCGTGCCCCTGTACTCGGCACTGGTGAGGCCCTACCTGGAGTACTGTGTTCAGTTTTGGGCCCTTCACTACAAGAAAGACATGGAGTTGCTGGAGTGTGTCTAGAGAAGGGCAATGAGGCTGGTGAGGGGTCTAGAGATCAAGTCCTTTGAGGAACGACTGAGGGAACTGGGGCTGTTTAGTCTGGAGGAAGCTGAGGGGGGACCTTATTGCTCTCTACAGCTACCTGAAAGGAGGTTGTAGTGAGGCAGATGTTGGTCTGTTCTCCCAAGTAACTAGTGATAGGACGAGAAGCAATGGCCTCAGGTTGCTTCAGGGGAGGTTTAGATTGGATATTAGGAAAAATTTGTGTACTGAAAGAGTGATCAGGCATTGGAACAGGCTGCCCAGGGGGGTGGTGCAGTCCCCATCCCTCGAGGTGTTTAAAAGATGTGTAGATGTGGCACTTTGGGATACGATTTAGTAGGCATGGTGGTGTTGGGTGGATGGCTGGACTTGATGATCTTAGCGGTCTTTTCCAACCTGTGATTCTGTGATTCTATGAAAAAAGTCATAAACCACTGAAAACAATGCAATTTTCTGAGACAAAACAGTAAACTTTTCCAATGAGTGCACTGACTATATAATAGGCTCAACCTTATGACAAGTGTACGTTGAAACTGATTTGACAGAAATTTTTGTTTCCAGTATGTGTGAATATCTTTGAGACCTGTAGAGCAATTTATTCTAGCTTACTGTGTACTGCTCCCTAAGGAGTTAAAAATTAACATGAAATACCTGAGTTATGACTGTTTGTGAAGGACTTAGACAGATATCACTGAATAATTTGAGATTTACCTTTAATTAGAATCATAGAATGCTTTGAGTTGGAAGGGACCTTTAGAGGTCACCTAGCCCAACCCCCTTGCAATGAGCAGGGACATCTTCAACTAGGTTATGTTGCTTAGAGCCCCGTCCAACCTGGCCTTGAATGTTTCCAGGGATGGGGCATCTGTAGCCTTTCTGGGCAACTTGTTCCAGTGGTTCACCACCCTCAGTGTCAAAAATGTCTTACTTAAATCCAGTCTAAATCTACTGTCTTTGAGTTTAAAACAGTTACCCCTTGTCCTATCACAACAGGACCTGCTAAAAAGCCTGTCTCCCATCTTTATTATAGGCCCCTTTTAAGTACTGGAAGGCTGCTGTAAGGTCTCCCCAGAGCCTTCTCTTCCCCAGGCTGAACAGCCCCAGCTCTCTCAGCCTTTCCTCACAGGAGAGCTGTTCCAGCCCTCTGATCATTTTTGTGGCCCTCCTCTGAACCCGCTCCAACAGCTCCATGTCCTTCTTGTGCTGATTACACTGAGGCAAGTTTGGGGTGGAAATAAAATTAGGCTGCTAATAATAATAATAAAAAAAAATTACGTGTTTGAACATATAGTTTCTTTAAAGGCAAATATAATTTATCTGAGACATTCCTAGCTCCCCAGCTTTGGACATATGCATAGTAATAATGAATAGACCATACTCTGTGACCTCTGTTATTTCTTTTGCTACCATGCATTTTCTTGATTTCACTATTTTTAGAAGCTTTCAGGGTGCATCTTCCTAAAAAGGCCTAAACATTTTGACATCATTCTGCAAGAGCTGTAACCCCATTTTCATGTCAAAAATCAACCATCTGCTATCCCAATGCCATTTAAGGGTACGAATTTCATGTGATTTGATTTGATGTGATTTGATTTGGGGATGGATGACAGGATGGATATATTACTTTTCAAAACAGTATAGTACGTTTTGAGGACTCTGTTATGTTCTTTGTCTCACGTGTGACTGTGGACTTGCCACTATGGTATTGATTTTGTTCTCTGATTTTACATGTTTTTTAGAAGTCTATTCAAATTTTGCCATTAAAACAATACATGAATTACACAAAATGGAACTTGATTTTAGAATAAGTTTACTTAAAAGGATTTGAAAAATTGTAGTTTGAAAAGATATATTGCCCTTCAAACTCTTTGCACTTTTTGAATTGTTTTAGGTGTTACGTATGCTAAGAAAAAATGTCAACAGGAGATTCCGTGGTTGTTCTAGTCTTTCACATATTTCTCTGCCTTGCAGTCGTTATAAATGATGAATCCTTACAAATCAATGTTTATAAAAGGTAAACTCCTCTTTCTCACCAGCACTGCTAAAGTCACTTGGTAACTACTGTCGCTTTCTGCACTCTTCTGTTTTCCTGCAGTCCAGTAAATCTTTTATACAGAAGATCATGTGATAAGGGTAGGAATCCCAGAAGGTTGTGTGAGAGGGATGATAAAACCCTTGCACTGAATCTTTTAAAAGAATTCTAAATTTCAGATTTCCAGCAGGACTCTCATCGGCATGGACCCATGTTCCCCACACCATTAATTTCCATCTTCAGTGCAGATTTATGACACTGACTAGCTACATCTGTTCTCCTACTAAAATCTGTATTTATATTCCTTAAAGAAAAACAAACAAGCACACAGTAGGGGATGTTTTTATGGACATTTCTGTGAAGTAATTCACAAAGATCCTCTCTTTTTCTTATAAATAGGCAACTTCATACACAGGGCAGCTTCTTCATTAGCAGTGCTGATCAGTAAGATGAATGAAACGTCCTCTATGTTTTCGTGCTGAAATAGAAAGACAGTTGCCACTAATGAAATTTATTAATAATGATGAAGAGATAAATGAAAATGAAGTTTCCTTCTGTGTTTAATAGTTAAATATAATTGAGTCGTCAGCCATACATGAAATGCCATAAAGACAGTTGGTCTATGAGTACACTTAAAATGTATTTACTTTTATGTTTCCAAGACAGTTATGATCTCAAACCTATCATATGGTCGAGAACATATTTATTATTTTTCCAACATGCTGTCTTTTGAACAAGTTGTTCAAAATAATAAGAGCTAAATTTGGCATATTATACAAAATTTTCTTGAAGAGCTAGGAAAGGCCAATTAGAAAGGAAAGACTGAAAAAATCTGTTTGCATGTAAAACCCACACAGAGCTCTTGTCTGGTGAACAAGATGAGTCCTGGTCTCCTGGGGTGCGTGAGTAATTAGAGGAAGACAATTCCACCATCACTCCATTTAAAAGAGTAATTAAAGACCCAATGAGACATCATAATTTGGCAATGATACCAGATAAAACAAACCTGAAGAAGGATTTATCATCTTGACTTCCATCTACACTCTCTTCTAAAACTTTGGAATCTATCATCACGTTGATTGCATTTCACCATCATCATTGCCACCTTGAAAGGTTATCTAGAACAGGTCACAAAGATATATTTCATCATCCTCTTCAGTTTTTTCTTTATCTAGAAACTGAGACAATCAACATTAGGTAACCTTCGTCTTTTATACCTTATATCGGAGTCTAATACTTTTTGCCCGGGCTCTTTTAGATGTTCCACAAAGAGGCTTTAATGTTCAGTACAGAAATTACTTATTTGATGTTACTTGACATTACATGGGATTATGATTTGACAGAGTGACTTAAATCCTAATGTAAGTATAGAACCTGCTAGAGACAGGTTTCAGGTATATGTTGCAACTTTCAGTGTTCCCATAGTGATCACAGAGCATCGCATTTTCCTTCAAGAGAAGACGACCAGGTGTTGGACGTAATCCAACCTTCAGTTTTTGTTAAATTACTCCCTTCAGTGTCTACAGCATCCCATACTCTTTTTCCTTTGTGAAACGGTCACCCAGATCGATCCCTAGTTGAATGTTTAACCACAACCTCATGTCCTCCAATAGGGTTTCACCTCTATTTTAATAGGAATCTGTGCAGCTACTGACATGAACCCATTAGTCTACAATTTGTTCTGGCAGAGCTTTTCTCACAGGCCATTCTTGCATCACTGCTTGGTGAAATAACAGGGGGAGGCAAGCCGCTTCCCTGCAGGTTTCAGTGGCTTTGCATGCTGTGTCTCGTCTCTGCTACTGCTTGTGGGATGCAAGAGCTGGGGGCCCTGCTCCCTGAGCCTGGTTCTGGCCACCAGCTCTCCCAGCACAGTGATGGGTAGCCCATGCAGTGGCCGCCTCATTACTCCTTTGGCTAAACGTTTCTGCCAAACACAACGGTGCTTCCCGGGCTCTCCTTCTGGAGGGGGTTTGTCTTTAGTGGTTTTGGGTGCATTTGAAGGGTATTGTGGATGCATTGAACCACCTCTGCGGGCTGAATTTCCACCCTAAAGCCTGGTGTTTCCTGTCCCCTGTGTCCATCTGCCTAGCTCAGCCAGATATTCACACTCTTCTGATTAACTCTAGGAGAAGCATTTATGCAACCAGTTTATCCATCCATTCAGTGAGTCCACCCGGGTGATCTAGCCATTCATCCAGACCTAAGTCCCCTGGGTGCCCTTGGCACTGAACGAAGCTTGGCTCCCTTTGCAGCAGCTCCCTCTTCCCCACACCCTTCCCTCCCCTCGGGGCCTCCTGCCACCCTGGGTGCTCATTGACCAGTCACACCTCCTTTCTTGAAACCATCTACTATCTTTATCCTTTGCAAAACATGGTGAATAAGTGGTTCATACAAGTGTGGGCCATCTATACTTTTTCCTTGACAAGTGGTGCAGTAGTTAAAACCAGAAGAGTTTTCAGTCTTTGCCATTTGTACTTTTCCCTTTTGGTGTGACTTTTGTTTTAAAAAACACTGAATCAGATTGCAGATGCAGTTTTACTAATAATTCACCCTGTTTCAGTGTTTATTCATTTTCTCCCACCACCCTAATAGAGTTTGTCTAGTCCAAATGACATACAGGCAGGGAATTTATTAAAAAGAAATAACCTCTTTATGGGAAATAAAGAAATTTTAATGCTAAAAGAGAACTTGAGTTATTTCATTGCATTTTCAAGCCTTAGCTGTTCCCTCCCCCCATCCATATTAACCTTTTAAAACATTCACCAATGTTATTGTCATAGTTTAGCTAGCAGATTAAGGTCTTTAAACCCCAAATCTAATTTACTTAAATAGTGTTGAATGATGATGGATGCATTCATGATAACAACTTTGTGCCACTATTCTATCAAAAATGAAAACAGGGGACCATATTTTACTATTTGCAGTAGAGCAAAACTCATAAAGAAATAAATAAATTATTAAGATAATAAGATTAAATGTAATTTTTATTAGTAGTTTTAAAAAAATAAAGTCCAGCATACACTTGGTTTACATTTCATGATTTTGTTCTGCTGGATAATCATGGGTAATTTTCTCTCCGCATGTTACATTAAAAAAAACCACATTTCCTTCAGGTTGTTTCAGACTATCTGGCCGCTACTTCATCCTACAAAAACCGGTTTCCAAGTTCTTAACAAAACCAACAAGTTTCTTGAATTTGATCTGCAACTGCAGTCTGAAGAAAAAAGATAAACTGAGCTCTGCAATGCTAATTGTATGGTCTGGGAGTTCACCCTTCTTAGTTACCAAATGACTCCTCAGCTGCTGAGACAACTTTTATGTAATCTGAGTTTGAAAGGGAATGGCTCTTTGAGGGGCATTTAAGTAAGAGTAGTACTTTGCTGACTTTAATTTCCACACCTAGAAATGTCCTGATTGTGGGTAACAGCTTTAATGAGATGTTATTTTATGCTGTTTCTTGATTTTTAGAGATGACTTTTTAGCGTGTGTGTATGTTTTTTTCCTTTGTTGGATATGTCATCAACATAAGCATTTTTCATATTTTTATGTACATGGATTTGAACTTTTTAATGTAAATGCACATTTGAGAAAAAGAATACTCTCTTCAGTAATACATAAGATGATGCTTGGACCACAAAGTCTGTAAAAATTATACATAATTGAAGCTGTCAGCATCAATCCAGCTTTTAAATAGCAAATACCCAATGAATGACATTACATTTATGAAAAATTGTGAATGCTGAATGTACACTACTGCTAATGCATGCTATCACCATGTTATCTATTTAAAAGTTATGTTTCATTGCAAATCCCTTCAAATGCAGTGCTGGTCTAGATTAATGCAGAAAATGTTTCCCCATGGAAGAAGGAAACTTTTAAAATTAAAATATACTTCTCAATTTTAGAGCTGCTATTACAATTTAGACTCGTGTATATTTGGTTATGTAACATAAAGAGCCATAATTTCCAAAGACAATTAAAACAAAACAGATAGCTTATCACAGCTTCAGTCTTGGAGTCCTGCAGCAATCACAGATAAACACAATTGTACTTGTAAATCTGTAACTTCCAGATTTGGTTGTATTTTCCCTATACCGTTCTTCGTGAACATGACATCTTCAGTTCATGTATAATGTAAAGACATCACCTTGAAATGCAAACAGGATATTTAGAATTAGTTAAATTAAATTTGTACAACTCACCTATTACTGAATTCATACCCTAACTTTCATGATTTTACAGCCACATCTTCCCATTTTAACTAAATCTTTTTTATGCTTTTGTAAGAAACTGCTGCCTCTCACACTTTAAAAGGTTTTAAGGATAACTTGAGACGCTCATTTTCTCTGACCAGTTCTGCTGTCCTAGGTCTCTTCTCTGAAAAGGGCAGTTTTGCTTCTCTGCAGTCTGACTCCTGCTCTGTGAGCTCTCTCACAGCCTTCATGTGGATACTTCCACAGATCCTATTACCAAACTTTTGTTTTCTTTTAGGCTTCAAAAATGTTTCACTCTATATTCCTGCTTCCTCCGTTATACTTTTTCAAGCTGCTCTCCCAGTGAAGGTACTTGTCTTTATCACAGGCATTGTTCAGTCATTAGCTGCAGTAAGATTAATTCAGTATTCTCTCAGATACGGAGACTACATCTCCTAGTACAGACAGCGAAGTGTTTTAGAAATGCATAGAGGCATTGCCAAAAGGAAGAATTTAATTCTGTTGTGTGTATTCATACATCAACTGTCAATTACCCACATTTTCAGACTGACAAATTAAACCAACAGTACCCAAAAAAACTTTCTAAAAATACACTACATGAAACTGAGACTTTTTTAACATGTGTTTTCCACTTTCAATTATTTTATTACTTATTGTGTGTGAGAAAGTAATAGTCGAGTAATTTATTTTTAATTTGAAGGTGGTCCTTTATTTATGCTGAATAGTCTAGGATGAATACAGAACAGTGAAGCAAATAGAATAGCCTGAAGCCGAGTAGTCCAGCATGTGTATCTGTTCAAATATGAATAATAAATTTCACAGGGAATACTAATATTTTTCTACGGCAGCCTATTCATGTTTAATATGTACTCTGTCTTGTTATAACTGATGAGAAATAAAGGCACTGAAAATTATTTTCAGTGTAATTGGTTCCCCTCCTCCCATTGAAATCGTAGAGGAATATACCTACAAAGACAGCAGCTGAACTTGGGTCTAATAGATTTCTCTACTAGATAATAAAATGAGACACATACTGGTCTTCAGCCACTGGCGTTCATATTCTGCTATATGAACCCTGACAGATATTCTGGATTTGAATGAGATAACTTCTTTTACTCCTTGACAAGTGGGCACAATGAAAATTACTTCCCTGAAAAGCAGAAAAAAAATAAAGACTTCATCAGAATAAAATGCTGATATTTGATACAATCAAGCCATCAGGGATAGATCTAAGAAGGAGAATGCTAAGAGCTGTTATCCACAAGTTATATATCTTTTGGATATGATGGCATTCATTTCCAGAAATCATGTCCATCGTACTGTTGCTACTAATGGGTGACAATGATGTGTAACAGCTTGTGTGAAATATTGAAGTGAAATCTTTGCTCAGTATGATTAAGACAGTGTTATCTTCCTGTGGAAGTAGAAGCTGCTTGTATTGTCAGGAAAGTTAGTAACAGTGTCCAAGCCTTTACCATATCAGCATTGAGGTTGACAGTTGTTACCAGATCCTCATTGGTTGAATTTTTTATAATTTGTCCCAAGCAAATAGCATCTAACAGCTATCCAGAAGAGACATCAAATGTGAATATTTGGCTAGGGACAGTGATCCACATGTATCAAAGATGCAACTCACTTGTGTACACTCAGGCAGCTGTGAGAAACCAGCTTTTCTCTTCGTGAAAGGGCAACATGATTGTGAGAATGTCTACCTTATGTTAGATATTAAAGCTAATCCCTCACCGTACTAGAAAAATGCCCAAGCATCATCGTAGTTGAATCCTCAATATTTTTTTCTAATTAATACCTATAGCATCTTCACTGCTAGTTTTCCAGACCACCTAAAGAGACATAACCCACTTTTCAAAACTATCTAACCAAACATTCAGTTCTTGTTAATACAAATAGTACCATTTGCTGCAAAATGCTGGGTGTTCTACATAGAGACTCACACACCTTCCATGGCTTGGGCATACTGCCCTTTTCTGTCACCTTTTTTGTTGCCATCTGAGGTGAGCTGGGTGTTCAGCGCCTGCAGGCTCCTTTGATCGTCTTTGATAAAGCAAAGAGGAGATATGCTATAGATTATTTGGCAATTAACATTTTACTCACAGCAGACACAGTAACCTCAGGCACTCCTTTCCTGAACTGGAAAATTCTGGAGGTTGACTTTTCCTAACTCTCATTTTCAGATGTATCCAGAGTAGGGAAGTAAAAGTCACATAGCAAATAGGCATATATTTGTCAAACAAATTAGGTATAATAGAAGGAATTCTTCAGATAGATGATGTGTTGTATGAAGTTTCTGCAATTTTTTTAATACCTGGAAATGATGTAATGCAATTATTTCAATAGTGTAATTTCCCAACTAATTGAAAGAGACTTAGTAAGTACAATACTGAGATCTCAATTTTTTTAAGGACTATAGCATATATAAACTAATTAAAGTGTGTTCTCTAGGTCTTTAGGCTTACTTAGTTTTAATAGCTAGAATATAATTTTAAAATTGAAGGGTTTTTTTTTTTTTTACAGTTGTCAGTAACAACAGTGTATAGCAAATAGGTCAAGCAAGAAGTGATTACCAAATAAGCAAATTCTGCCTTGCAACCGTGTGACACCTGGAGTCAGAATTCTTTTAAATAAAATGACTTAGAAAAAAAGAGGTTTATTTTTTATAGAAGGGACCTTATATATCATCTAGTTTCAACCCCCTGCCATGGGCAGGGATACCTTCCACTAGACCAGGTTTCTCAAAGCCACATCCAGCCTGGCCTTGAACACTTCCAGGGAGCGGGTAGCCACAACTTCTCTGCGTAACCTCTTCCAGTGCTTCACCACCCTCACAGTGAAGAATGTCTTTCTTATATCTAATCTAAATCTCTACGCTCTTTCAGTCTAAAGCCCTTAGGCCTTGTCCTATCACTACACCGCCCTGTAAATGTCCCTCTCCAGCTTTCTTGTAGGCGCCCGTCAGGTACTGGAAGGCTGCAATAAGGTCTCCCTGGTGCCTTGTCTTCCCTCTCCTTCTCCTCTCCTCTCTTCCCCACCAACGGGTTATGTTTCCACTTTACCATTGTGTGGGAACTTCACCGGACTGCCACAACTTCTGAAATATGATGGAGAGTGGCCAAAGAGGCCAAAGTCTGCTCTCCTGAAGTTGCAGGGTGGTGAGCTTGCTCTTTTTTTTTGTGTGTATTGCACATTGCCAGATAGAAACTAACTGATGAAGCCTTGATGTAGTGCATGTGACAAACATTATTAAAACTGGTGAAATACAGGTCTGAACACCTATTCCTTCACGTGAAAAAGGAATAGACCATCACTGGAAAGAATCCATATAAAAATTCAAACCTTCTAGCTTTGCTGCTGGGAATTTAATATTCTCCTTCAGATCTGTAGAATACTTTTGTACCAGCACCTTGCAAACAGCATTTCCTGTAATGTAAGTTTATTGCCATCTTATGAAGATTATTTTGAAGCAGAATATTTTTTCTAGTAGATTTACAGTGTTTATCTCATGTTCCATGATATTTATCTAAAAACCCCACTGTTCAGAAACTGGGTACTTTTTTTCCCCTTCTCGTTGTGGGCTGTGTAGTAATACAGAGCTATTTCTGAGCTGGCTTTAACTTCTGGATCAACCAGCACTGCTACTGCAAGCAGGTCAGGGTTAATCAGCTCTGCCGTGCTCTATTGCTATTTTGCTTCTGGTATGTGTAAGCCAGCTTGTTCAGCACTGCCTCAGATACCTCTTATATCCTCTGCCTCTCCACATCCCATTTTTGAAGTTTTATGATAGTGTGTAAGGCAGTCCAGCGTTTACTGGTTTAGACCAGAAAATACAGAAACCAAAAATGACTGTGCGTCTAGTCCTTCAAGTACTTACTAGGGAACGGGAAGCTTACATATCCGTATTAATGATCAATTTGGTAAGGCGCAGAAATGTAGTAATATGGTCTAAAATATGATTTTGCCCTAACTGTAAAGCTCCTGTATCATTTTTCCTCATGTACTATTTTTAATTTTCTTTTGTATGGGGAGGGGGGGGAATATTTCCTTCTTTTTTGAATTCTTGCCTGTAAGGTTATAGAATTTCAATAGGAAGAGTGACAGGTGCCCCCAGCCCCAGCATACTCCAAAGTCTGATGGCTAGGACTGCCTTTCCCATTGGAAATATGAATATCTGTGCAATGAGGAGCAAGCTCAACCATTGCAGTCTGCATTTTTATTACTGTGCAAATCATGGAACCAAACTAGATGCGTCATCATCTGTGCAGAATCCTTCCTGATCTATAAAACTCTATAATCATCGTGAATTTTTAATTTAAAATATGATAAAAGGTTTCATGATGCTTTGCAAGATATTTGATAAGTGAGAAAGTTCTGTAGTCCAAAATATTTAGAGATCGATGACCCAGATTTTGGTATAAAGGTATGGGACCTAAGAGAATGAGTCTCCAGTCTTCTTTATTGCCAGCCTGGAGCACATTCAGATCTTTATAGAAAAGTCACAGGTGACCTTCAGGAGGTTTCTCAGGCCTCGAAATGACAAAGTATGGATGCAGCGATTTGTTGCCCTGAGCACAGTGTCTGGAGACAGAAGGGTTCAGCTTTGTGTGTAGCATTTACACGTCGCTATCTCCAGGCAGATGTGTCTGCTGCCTTAGATTGCTCCATAAACTATTGGATTCCAATTCAGGGCTGTTGAACTCTGCCCATTCATGCTGGAGTGACCTTCCTGAGGTCCAGGTTCCTGGTTCTAGTTTCATACCCCGGATAACACATGCTTTTTTTATTGACCTGTCAGTCCCACAGGCAGAATTAACCGCAAGTAACCATAGACATGTGCAGTACAGCTGTCTACGTGATCCTAGAATCACTTTGTATTCAGGTACAATTCATCCAACCTACTTCAGATGTTTGCCTCAGTTTAAGAGGAATTATGTTGTGAAAGTGCTTCTTTCTATCCATTGCCTTTGAGCGAATTTAGATTAATTTACATTGTGCCCGACAGCCTTTAATCAGATGTGTACCATCCTCTATTTCTATCAAATATGGAAAACACTCCATGGGAAGTATTTGCTTGTCCTAGGGGACTAGGAGCTAGGTAAGGTAAGGTATACAGTTGCTGATCGATGAAGTCAAGTAAAATGTGTTGTATATGTATTATATATTCATGTTCTAGAAAATCTGAAATATTGCAGAGACTTGTGAGATGCAGTGAGCGATAAAACCCTGTATATGCTTCAGGCTAAGCAGAGAGTCTTGTGCTGTGCAAATAAGAACATGTAAACGTATATGGTGACATGGGGGTTAATATTTACATTATAAAATAGCCCATTGCCTTCCACAGGATAACTTAGGCATGAAATCCAGGAAATAAAATTACGGGCCAGGGCATTAATCAATGATTAGAACAGAGTAAAGCACCAAAATGCTTAAGTATTGGTTGTCACAGAATTATCCAAGTAACCCTACCGATGCATTATATTAGAAGGGTCATGTCTATATGAACAGTTTTCTGACCCTGGAGAAAAGGAGATTATAGTGGTCTCTGCATAGTTTGAGTCCATTTAATTCAGTATCAAAACTGCTTTCTTCCTTATTCAGAGGTTTTGTTTTGGAATTTCATGTTTCATTACAGATTTTAATTTCCCCTGATTTATCTAATTTAGCAAAAGAGGTTAAAAGAGGTACTTATTAATAACTCCTTTTTTTCCCCTCTGCGATGTTTTGGAAAAATGTTTTTTGCAAAATTGTACTCAGGAGTGAAGAGATATTAATAATTATGAATTGATTTACATAGAAATAGGCTAATTATTATGTTGGCTGCATGAAATTATTCATTGTTTCAAATCTTAAACTCTGTTTTTTATTTTAAGGCAATTTTTATTGCTTTATAGAGTGTCCCGTAGCATCATCTCTAATCGGCTTTGAATTTCCTAAAACTCGGCCACAGATGTTTTTTATTACTGTAACAAGAGATAAAAGCTCTTTTTGTAATACATGTTACTTTTCAATTGATTTAAAAAGGTTCAGGGGAATCCCTTTGGTGCTGCCTATGTTCAGATAAAAGAGGAGAGAGAATTTGGTAAATCACATCTTATTTTGTTCCTCTGTAGAATTAGCTATGCCATTTTTTCCTCCAGTCTCTAGTATTTCCAAGTAATGTAATGAGTTCCTAATTTCTTTATTTGCAAATCACTCATTAATGCATGGGAAAAGCTTCAGTAGTTGTTTATCACACATCTGAAATACTGTTTCATGCAGCAAAATACAGGATGTGTCCATTACGTGTCGACACTAGCTATATCCTGTAAAAAGAAGAGTAAAGCCTCAGGAGCTCATTATCTTGTTTCCTTGACGTTTGTCATTAACATAAGATCAAAATGCTAAACACTGCTGTTTATAGTGCAGAAGATACCAATTTAAAGGATGTGCAATGTATGCCTGACAGAACTTCTCTGTCGGGAATGATCAAGCCCCTTTGGGGAGCTGGCTGCTGCGGTGGGCTGCAGGGGGAGGCTTCACTCTACCGCAGCAGAGCTGGCCAGCATCAAGGGCTGAAACTGAACACAAAACACAAGTAAAGACAAGTGCATTTTATGCTACTTATCCAGGACCAGGACTGAGTTAAGCATTTAAAGTTTTAATTTTTTTTCAGACATGGTTCAGTTTTATTATTAAGGCATGTCATTAATATGTTATAATTATGTACTCTTTCACTACTGTTTAAAAATACTGTAAATGCTAAAAATAATTGCATATAAAATACATATAACAAAATTAAGTTTCAACATCCTCTTAGGAAATTTTAAAATTGTAAACAAAAAGTACTCTGAGTTTGTTTTTTCCACAAATTTGCATTTTATGGCTACTCAGAGAAATTTGGTTTTGTTTGTCTCTGGCTTTTACTATAAGGTTATTAGTGTAATGGCTCTACTTCACTACTAGTGTGTCTCACTTAAACTATATTATCTGTAAAAAAACCCTCTTTAGTATCTGACTGCAGCATTGCGGGTTTTTTTAAATAATGAATGTTTGGTCTTAAATGATTTTAGACATCTATAATTACACCTTAAAATAATTAAATGATTCAGTCTCTGTAAGACAGATGGCTGTAGCACAGAAACCAGCTTCACAATTGGCATTAATTAACACCCTTGTTGGAATCTCAGCAGTGGCCAAAATATTAAATGGGTATCAAAACTCAATTACTCAGCCAGGGAGAGTTTGTCCAAGTCGATATATTGCTAAGAGATTGTGAATGCCTTAATTGAATGTATGCTTGCTCATAGTTGTTTTCTGAAAGCAAATAGGTGACTTCACACTCCTGTAAAGATAAATATCATATATTAAACTAAGAAGGTCTTCCATGTTTGTGTGAACTGAGAGAATGCATTCGAGGAGCTAACAGGTCTGTTCCATTTTGTTAAGAAATTATTGTGGTTAAAAACCCCCAGTTACTTTAAAAATATATGTATGTCACTTCTTTCTAACCATGACTCTATACAGTAATTTCTGGAAGCTAGTTGCAGGTGTTATGGCTTTATAGTACTTATTTCTTGCTGCAACAAAGACTTTGTTTTAAAAATTAAAAAAATGCATGCATACAATAAATAATATAGCTTAGACTAATGCTTTGTGAAATGTGCATTTGAAAAACTGCATTTAAGAACCTTGTTAGCTGTCAGGAAACATCCAGAAACACTTGCCATCAATCTCTCTCATTCTGTGTTAGGGAGCTGGTCTGCATGTATAGCAAACCCAGTGAGATGAAGGTCCACAGCAGTTCTGAAAGAGTAATGGCTTCAGTCTGAAAAGAAAATTCTTCCTACACAGACCTTTACACAACAGGCTATGATAAATCCTTAGTGATGAATAAATTACATGAATATGTAAAATCTGAAGGAATTTAGGGCATAAGATCAAAAATAGTTTGGGTTGGAAGGGATGTTTAAAGGTCATCTTAGGCTCTGCAAGGCTCTGCAGAAACAACTAAGGCTCTGCAGAGGAATCTGACGTACCGGATCGATTCGCTGAGACCAACTGTAGGAGGTGCAACAAGGCCAAGTGCCGGGTCCTGCACTTCAGTCACAACAGCCCCATGCAATGCTACAGGCTTGGGGAGGAGTGGCTGGAAAGCTGCCTGGCAGAAAAGGACCTTGGGGTGTTGGTTGAAAGCCAGCTGAACATGAGCCAGCAGTGTGCCCAAGTGGCCAAGAAGGCCAAGGGCATCCTGGCTTGTATCAGGAACAGTGTGGCCAGCAGGAGTAGGGAGGTGATCGTGCCCCTGTACTCAGCACTGGTGAGGCCCTACCTGGAGTACTGTGTTCCGTTTTGGGCCCCTCACTACAAGAAGGACATTGAGGTGCTGGAGCATGTCTAGAGAAGGGCAACAAGGCTGGTGAGGGGTCTAGAGAAGAGAAGACTTCTAAGAGAAGTCTTACAAGGAGCATCTGAGGGAACTGAGGCTGTTCAGTCTGGAGGAGAGGAGTCTGAGGGGAGACCTTATTGCTCTCTACAACTACCTGAAAGGAGGTTGTAGTGTCCCTCAGGGGTCAGTACTGGGCCCAGTCTTGTTTAACTTCTTCATCAACGACCTGGATGAAGAGTTAGAATGTACCCTCAGCAAGTTTGCTGACGACACCAAACTGGGAGGTGTGGTAGATACACC
>Ga0065711_1005965_pt1 | contig 22188 bp, 18 predicted proteins | sample Hoacrofraction12_FD_59098 | JGI IMG/M metagenome (GOLD analysis project Ga0065711, IMG submission 59098) | Hoatzin crop microbial communities from Cojedes, Venezuela - Epithelial fraction 12 v2 (version 2) | ecosystem: Host-associated > Birds > Digestive system > Esophagus > Crop | place... | reverse complement strand
CGCGCGTGGGTACCGGGGAGGGTGGGGGTGCTGGGGCGCTCCGGGTCCTCCGACTTCCCCGGGATTCCCCTGTGGGGCTGCTCCTGCCCCCGTCCCGCGCGGGGTCCCGGTCCCTGCGGGGCGTTTCTCCCTCCCGCGGGGCCCACGCCGGGTTCCCCGGTAGCGGGTCCGTCCCCGCCGCTGAGCCCGCCGTCCCGCAGAGCATGGCGCCGGACGAGGACGTGCAGCGGCTCCTGATCCAGTTCCGCGATGAGGCGGGGGAGTCCCTGGGCTCCCCCTTCGACGTCCCGGTCACCATCACCCCGGAGAAGCTGCAGCTGGTCTGCAACGCCCTCCTGCAGAAGGTGAGACCCCCGCCAAGCTCCCGCGGCACCCCGCGCCCGCCCCCCGCTGCCCCACCTGCCTCTTCCTCCCCAGGATGAGCCGGTGCCTCTGGCCTTCTTCGTCCACGATGCCGAGATCGTGGCGTCGCTGGAGAAGACCCTGGCGGGGCAGAGCGTGGAGACAGAGAAGGTCCTGGACATCATCTACCAGCCGCAGGCGGTGTTCCGGGTGCGGGCGGTGACCCGCTGCACCAGCTCCCTGGAGGGACACACCGAGGCCGTCATCTCGGTGGCCTTCAGCCCCACCGGAAAGTACGAGGGTCTGGCAGCGGGTGGGGGGCTCGGGACGAGGCAGCGGCTGCTGTGTCGCCCACCCTGGGCGCACCGCGCTGAGCTGGGTACTTCCTCCTCTCCCAGGTACCTGGCGAGCGGCTCTGGAGACACCACCGTCCGCTTCTGGGACCTCAGCACGGAGACGCCACAGTTCACGGCCAAAGGTGGGTGCAGGGGGGGTCCCGGGAGGGCAGGGACCCCCCCCTGCTCGGGGGAACACGCAGAGGAGCCTGGGTGCTGCCTGAGCCGTTTGGGCTGGGGCCGTGGCTCAGGGAGGGAATTGTTCTCTGACTAACGACGGGGGGGAGGAGGGTCTGGCCAGGAGGAGCACGGAGGGTTCCCCCCACCCCAGCCCTGCGGCAGGGTGGCTGCGTGCGGGGACGGCGGGGACAGGTGGTCACAGCTCTCCACTCACACCCGCCCCTGCTCTCTCGGCCAGGTCACCGGCACTGGGTGCTTAGCATCGCCTGGTCGCCCGACGGCAAGAAGCTGGCCTCGGGCTGCAAGAACAGCCAGGTACGCCTTGGCTCCCGGCTCCCTCGGCACGGGGCCAGGAGCCTGACAGCCGCGCTGGGGGGGGGGTCTGTGGGGCCTGGAGACCCTCTGTGGCCCTGGCAAAGGGGCTGGGAGGGATTAGGTGCAAAGAGTAGTTTTTTTCCAGGGTGTATCTGGTTGTCCTGAGCGGGATTCCCGTTCCCCAGAGGAGCTGTGCACGGGGATGCATCGCAGTAGCTGCGAGCGGCGTCTCCGAGCTCAGTGCTGGGCAGGGCTGTGGCTTTGTCGCCTTCGCAGACCTCTCGCCGCTGAGCCCTGCTGCCTTGTGGCAGACGCTGCTCCCTCTGCGCAGGAGAGAGTCCAGGCCTTGGTCTGCGCAGGAGAGAGTCCAGGCCTTGGACGCGGTCCTTGGCAGACGGCTCTGTCACGAGGAAGGTGTCTGGAGCAAGAAAGGGCATCACCCGGCCAAGGCAGGGCTGCTCTTTGCGTGACCCAGACGTGCAGCGGCAGCTTGTTTCGCGGCGCTCCCGCTCAGACACAGCCAAATTCCCTCTTACAGGAGTGCGAAGGGGGCCCTGCCCTGGCGGTGGGGCCAAACGTGTGCACTTCAGGTGCGTGCAGAGATACCTGGGGGACGAGAGCACTCGGGGGCAATTAAAAGTGAGTCAGGAACTTGCTGAGCTGCAGCGGGGCCATCACTTGTCTGACCTTCAGACAGTCCGGGAGCAATGAGAGCGGCCGCGGAGCTGCCGAGCGTTGCTGTCCCGTGCTCGGTTTCTGAGCGGCCGCTCCGTCAGGCCGCTGTGATGCCAGCCCCAAGGGAACGGGCCAGGCCGGGGGTTTCTGGCCTGGCTTGGGGCAGTGCTGGCTTTAATCTGATCAAGGGAGTCATCTGTCCGCTGTTTCTCCCAGGCTCTTAAGTAGGAGATGACTAATGCCTTGGCTCCTTGGATGAACATTTATGTAGAGAGAAAAAACAAGAGAAAACCAGCATGTGTCCCACCCACAGAATCCGATAATAAGTAGCATTTAGCGCGCTCTGGCTTTCATCGCGCACTGCAAACACTCACAAACTCTCTGGCACAGCGTGTCAAAGGCTCAGGCTGGCTTTTTGGAGACCTGGATTGGGTTTGTTTTGAGGCAGATATTTTTGTAGCAGTGGCGTTTTAGGCAGAGAGGAAGGTGATCAGGTCTCATGCTTCGCCATGTCAGCTGATTGCAGCAGGGATCTGGAAAGGCATCCGACCCTCCTGTCCCCGGCCCTTTCTGCTCCCTGCTTCTGCCAATGTAAATGCGACCCCAAGGACACCTATGCTTTCTAAATGGAGCCTGAACGTCCCTGGGATTCACATGATGTGCGTGGCCTGACGTGACCCTCTTGCTTCCCCTCTTGGACAGATATTTCTCTGGGACCCAGCCACTGGCAATCAGATCGGCCGGGTGCTCGCCGGCCACTCCAAATGGATCACGTGTCTGTGCTGGGAACCGCTCCACATGTAAGTGAAGAGCCAGCCCAGCCCGTCCTCTTTGCTCGTGCAGAAAAGAGCGGCCTGGCCTGCAGGGCACTGCTTCTGTGTGCCTTTCTCCCATTGCGGGAGAAGGGGTGCGTGCAGGGGTGCGCAGAAGGGGTCTGTGCAGGAGAACGGCCCCTGAGGTGGGCCGGGAAAAATCCATGTACCTCTGATCCCGGGGTCGCAGCCGCTGCTCACAGTCCCTGTGAGGTTGCTGGGGAAGCTGCTGCCAGGCTGTGCTGCTTCTGCCCCATACGAAAGACGCACTGGCCTGCGGAGAGCAATGTTTTTGTGGTGCTGGGCGAACGTTTGGTGTGCTGAGCTGGGAGCAGGAAAGCCTGCCTGCCTGCCTGGTGCCCGAGCTCCAGCTCTGCAGAGTGCCCTCCTGCTCTCCTGCGTCCCGGTTGCCTCTGTCATCTGGTTGATTTGTGGTCAGGGCTGATTATCTGTGCAGCCCCCTTATCCCTTCGATCAGCTGAAGCTCTCTCTGGGAGAGGGGGGCGGAGGGGGGCAGTTGTAGTCAATAATCAAAGACATTATAGAAAGAAATAAATAAAAAGGAAGAAAAAGGGCCCCTTCAGAGCAGAGCCCTGCAGATTGAATTTACCAGTAGTAAACTCCAGCTATTTGCAAACAATTAAGTGGATTAGGAAAAACTGATTATAAAGGAGGATGAGAAAATGGAGAGGAGGGAGCTGACCCTGCCGGGGCTCCACTTCTCTGTCTGCAGCCAGCTGTGCTCCTCGCTCAGTTCCTGCACAACAGGAGGGGCCGTGCTCTTCCTCACTGCTGCTGGTGCCAGAGACCCCTTTTCTTTGACACTGAAACCGTGTTGGGTGGTAAAGATGCTGTGCAAAGGACAGAGGGCTGTGGCCAGCTGCTTCCAGATGTGTTAAATTCGCCCCCCTGAGCCACATGGATGGACATGGCTGCTTTCAGCGCCGCCAGCGCAGCAGCACTCTGTCTGCAGGCCGGCACGTTTCCTGCCAGAGATGAAGCACAGCGTAGGCAGGGGAGCATTCGACGAGTTCCCCGTGCTGCCAGGCTGTGCTGCCTGTGTGAGGCAGACCGATCCCCCTGCCCAGGGCTCTCCCCTGGTGCCAGTTTGTGGTCCCCTCATTAGCCAGCGGGTTAAAGCTGCCTCCTGTGAAAACAAGGTCATTGCCAAGGGCTCAGGTGCCAGGTTTACCCTGGATCGATGCCTCCAGTCTGCAGCCTGGGAGTTGGTTTGGAGGGAAGCATTTGTCTGCCTCTCCCTCGCCTTGTGGGATGTTGTTCTCTGTAGGTCAGCGCTCTTCCCCTGCCCGGCCGCTCTCTGATCTTAAGCCAAAAGAGAAATTTGTCTTTTTTTTATTGACCTCTGGACCCTTGAATCCTCTGAGGCTGATGGGGGAAGAGATTGGTGGAGGAGCTGTGTGCAATGCACAAATGGATCTTCTTTTTGCCCAGAAACCCGGAGTGCCGCTACCTGGCAAGTGCCTCCAAGGATGGCAGCGTCCGCATCTGGGACACGCTGATGGGCAGGTGTGACAAAATCCTGACGAGCCACACACAGTCAGTGACGTGTTTGAAGTGGGGGGGCGATGGCTTGCTCTACTCCTCCTCCCAGGACAGGACCATCAAAGTCTGGAGGAGCCAGGACGTAAGTGAGGCGGGCAGCCCTGCGGCTGCTGGCGAAGGGGGCTGGACACGCTGTGTTGTAGCTTTGTCTGCTCTTCCTGGCACAGATTGTGCCCTGGAAGATGGAGGTGCAGAGTGGGTGCTGTATCCTCTGGACCTGTCAGAGCCTGTTGCTTGACACCATTTGGAAGGGGTAGCTGTTGTGCAATGTTTTAATCTCTAAAAGCATAAAATGGGACTCAAAGCTGGAAACATCCCTGGAGCGACCTGTGCTGGTGGGTTCCTTGCAAGGCCCTGCAGGAAACTGGTTCCTGAAGCTCAACAGTGTTGTTTCTTCCCTGCTAAGCCTGGCCACAGTCCCATCTGCAGCTTAGGGAAGAGGGTTTGGAAAGTTTAGGGTTGGTCCTTGCAGCCCTGTGGGTCTGGTGTGTCCGGCGCAGCCTGGCTCTGTCCTGCCCATCCTTCTCTGAGCAGGTGGCTTTGCTTCCAGGGGGTCCTCTGCCGCACCTTGCAGGGCCACGCTCACTGGGTGAACACCATGGCCCTTAGCACTGACTACGTTCTCCGCACTGGTGCCTTCGAACCTGCGGAAGCCACCATCAACCCCCAAGACATGAGCGGCTCCTGTAAGTGCAGCACCCGCGTTGTAGGCTGGGGGAGGCGGTGGGGAGGATAGGGAGGAGACCTGATGTCTCTCCATAATGCTGCCACGAGCCAAAGCAATCTTGAGAGCTGAGAGCAGGTCCTGTGCTGGTGCTGGGCATGCTGGCAGCCGTGATCTTCCTTGCCCATGCACAGGGTCGAGTGGTCTGAGGGATGGGAAGGCCACTCTGTTTTCACGGGCTTTTGCTCCCAGTATCACCCCTGGCAAAGAGAAGGTGGGTGAGCAGTCACAGATGCATCTGCTTGGCCCACGGAGCCAGGATTGGAATTGGCATCACAGGGTTATAAAGTTTCCTTTCACCTAAGGATTGCAAATCTCTATTTCCCTCTCCCTTTCCCTCTTTCAGTGATGGAACTGAAGGAAAAGGCACAGCAGAGGTATGACCAAGTCAGGGTAAGTCCCTTTTGTCCCCGCTGTCATTTCTAACACTGTTCCTGGTGAAAGCAGTAAACGTGCACAGCTGGCTGTTGACCCCAACACTGGTGTGCTTCCATGCTCTCCACACCTGGCTTGTGCAAGACTTGGGCTCTTTCATCCCTTTCTCAGGGCCAGGAACCAGAAAGGCTCGTCTCGGGGTCAGATGATTTCACGCTGTTTCTTTGGAGACCAGCAGAAGACAAGAAGCCACTGGAAAGAATGATGGGCCACCAGGCACTGATTAACCAAGTCCTCTTCTCGCCAGACACCCGGATAATAGCTAGTGCTTCCTTTGACAAGTCCATAAAGCTCTGGGATGGTAGGACAGGAAAGTGAGTTGGTTTGTTCAGTTACAGAGATGGTGCTCGTGTGGGGTCTGCCTGTCATGCACAGGTTACGCAGAGATGGGCCCCAGCGTCATTGCCAGCAGCTCCCTGGTGCGTTCAGCATCTCTGTAGCCTGAACTCATGCAAAGTAATTCTGGTGTCTCTGTCTCTCTCTGCCCTTGGGAAGTCCCTTGTCCGGCTTTGCTTGTGTTACAGGGTCTGTGCTTGGTGGGTGTGTGTAACCCTGCTGTCACCCAGCCCCAGCACTGCCTGGCACATGCTGCCTGCTGCAGGGTCAGTTCTCTGGGGCAGGCGCAGCTGCGGTGGGGTGGGACGTTCCGCTCGGCTGGTCCCCTGAAGACATGTGCATTGCACACTGCAGGCTGACCCAGTTTAAACAGTTCCTGTGCCAGAGAACAGCTTTTTCCGGACAATGAAAATTCTTGTAGTTACAAGTGGTGCGGATGGCGTTTGGATGCTCCTGTAGTCAGGTTTTAACCTTCAGCTAGAGTACTGGTGAGCTCCCTGGGGCAGCAGTCCTTCCCTGTAAATCAGTCTCTATACTGATGAGCTTGGGTTTCATAATTTTAACGGTCCTTCTAAATCCAGGCTGCTCACCCAGAGAGAGGAAGGACACATCTGTACAGTAAGGCTGTAGCATTGCCTTCTGGATAAGGGTTTTTGGCAGAGGAACTGAGATGAAGAGCTGCCCTCTAGAAGGCTCTGAGCCCACCTGGGAGGGTTTGTAGACAGACTGAACCACCTCTGGACTCTGTAAAGCAATTGACTGCCTTGTGTGTGCTGGCTTGAGGTGTGCTGTGCTTCCCATGACAGTGCTTGCTTGCTCGCAGCTGGAGAAGAAACATGAAGGCTGGGCAAGGGCACGTTTGGAACAAACCTAGCTGCCTGCTTTTCTAACAGCTTCTTTGTGCCTCCTCCACACCAGGTACCTGACGTCGCTGAGAGGACACGTCTCGGCTGTGTATCAGATCGCCTGGTCAGCCGACAGCCGCTTGCTGGTGAGCGGGAGCAGTGACAGCACGCTGAAGGTCTGGGATGCCAAGATGAAGAAACTGGCCATCGATCTCCCTGGCCACGCGGACGAGGTGAGGTGTCTGTTCGAGCCGAGGAGTTTGAGAGAGGCAGAAGTGATGACGGCTCTCAGCAGAGATAACTGTGTCTTTCCCTAATGCTAGGTGTATGCGACGGATTGGAGCCCGGACGGACAGAGGGTAGCGAGTGGAGGGAAGGATAAGTGTTTGCGGATGTGAGTAAGCTATTGTCTGTCCATAGAGGATGTTGCAGCTTCTCCATGTGTCCTTCAGACTGCAAGTCTCCTTGCAGAGACCTGCATGGTTAGGGCATGGTCTCTCCTTGCAGAGACCGTGACACTGGGCCAGATTTCAGCCTGGAGGCCTGACCTCCCTCAGGGCAGGAACTGCTGCTGTCCCCTGGGGGATGACTAGAAAGCAGAGTCCCTCCAACTGAGCAGTCAGTGGTGAAATTTGACTCAGATGTTTTGGCTCCTGGAGAGGGAAGGCACAGTTGTACCAGTCGGTCAGACTCTTCCTTGCTTGCCTTCCTCCGTCTCCCAGTTATGCAGACAGACAAATTCCCGTAAGCTGGCTGCCATTTGATCATGGCTGATAAAGGAACCTGGTTCCCAGGCCCCGCTGTGCTGCTCTCGTACGGTACCTCTGGGCTGTGTGGCAGCGCCGGTGCTGCACCGCAGGGACGCAGCAGCTCTTTTCATTTGCAGATGGCGTCGATAGGAGCAGCAACGCGAAGCCACCGGTCCTGTCCTAAGCTGGCCTGCCCGTCGGCGCAGTCTGCCTGGGAGATGTGCGAGGTGATGGATGGTAGAGGCCAAGCCGAGCACGACTCCCTATTCCTGTTGGCTGCTCTCCCTCATGGACTCTTTCCTTATATTTATTTAAGGAAATTTTAATTCCAGTTCTTATTAAGTGCTGTTCTTTGCAGGATGATTTCCTCTGAACATTACAGGAGGGAGATCTCGTCTGCCTCCATCGCAACTGGCTTTTTATTGAAATTTCAGCCTCACAGTGGCCGGCTGCCTCGAAGGGGGCAAGCGAAGGGTGGGGGCAGCTCATGCCCTTGCTGTGTGAAGAATCACGCAGGGAAAAGGCTTTCAGTGGGAAGAGAAAGGGTTGTCCTTGTGTTGACTTGGAGAGGAAGGGGAAAATCCAGCACATCATTACATTGCAGAATTGTGCTCGGCTACAGGCCTGGGACAAAGATCTGCTGAGAACAAGGTCTCGGGGCTTCTCGTTATTCCAGTAAGGTTTTGCCTTTCCACTCAGCTCATTTCCCTGTGGGCTGTGCTGAGCATTATCTGTTAGTGATCCTCCGCACCCGCAGCAGATAACTCATTCGCTCATCCGTTCAGGGTGCAACAGGCATAGACTTCAAACAACTGCTAGAGCTGTGCTGAGTTCTCAGGTCTCAGTGGCTCTTGGAAATGGGGAAATGAGGCACCCGTGCCTCTGGACAGGGGGGAGAGCACCCATTTCCCATCCACTGCCAGCTCAGGGGAAGGGAGGAAGGAAGGAAGGGGTGGGAAAGGGGAAGAATGGAGCAGGCATTTTGGGTGCTGTCTGTCCCTTGCCTTGGATACGCGGTGACAGCAGGGCTGGGGCTGTCACAGTAAATGGCAAAACTTCCATTGCACAGAGTTTGCTCCTTCTGGAATTTGTCAAGTGCATTTACTTGCCCAGTGGGTGAGAGGGATTCACAGTCAGTTATAGATTTGTAAGCTTGCTTATGAGCCTTTTTATAAGTCAATTCAGGCTTCCAACAATCATGAAGCAAATAAACCTGGATTTAGTGTTTATTTCCAGGATGCTTTATGAAACAATGAAAATCAAGATGTGATTAATAAGGAATAGAGATTATATTGTCAGATTTAATTGCAGCAAGCTAGCGTGAAGGCCAAAACATTCTCCGTAGCTCTCATACTGCAGTTGCTACTCAGTAATTACTACAGCTTGGAACAGGAGTTTGGGTCTCAGATGCTTCCCAGCTGCAGAAGGTGCGTTGCAGGACTTTTAATCCTGCTGGCAAGACTGGTGTGGAGAATTAAGAGGGAATGGCACAGTAATGGCCATTTGCTTGTCTGCAAGTGTTCGGGTGAGCAAAAGTCTGGAACAAAGGGTTAAGTCTTTCATACTACTGAGAACAGAAATTGCGGTTCCTGTTGTTAGTATCTCTGCCAGCCAAGTCAGCAGGCTCTATCTTCATGGGATCTTTTGGGAAGAGCTCAATATCCTGTACCTGCTCTTTCATGAACGTGCTTCCTCCAGCTGGTTCTTGCTGACAGTGAAGGCCATGTTGCATCCATCTGCATAAACAAAACCTTTCGCAATTGACCAAGGTAAATCTTGTGGGACGGGGTGATTTAGAACTGTAGCTGATAATTCGGCCTCGCCAGACCGCTGTGCCCTTGGGAAGGAGAGGAGCACGCTTGCAGCTGTCGGATCTCTGCTAACAGCTGAGAAGCCTGCCAGTTTTGGAGGTTTTTGGGGTGCCTGTGCTGAGGGGAACAATCCACCTTTGGGAGTTCAGCTCTGTGTCCCCGGGTTTGACTTGCTGAAAGCGGCAGTTTCTGCAGCTCCTGGTAGTCCATGGCTCTTTCCGAGGGAAGGAGCATCGGTCTTTGCTTCCTCTCCCAAAGTGCTGCGTGGGGTCACTGTGTCCTGTTAATCCCGGGCACGTTTTGTGTTAGAAGTGGGGATGTGTCAGAGCCAGGGGACGTGATCTGCCTGCAGGGACTGGCATGGCTGTGCGTGTGTGTACATGCACCTGAAGACCACTTGCACCGACTTCCAAACCAACCCAGCCCTGCCCTTCCATCCCACCCTCTGACCGTGCTCCTAACCTAGGCTAGCTCCTGCCATCCCTTCAGACTCTGCTTCTGCAAGGTTAAGCACCAAACAGAGCCTGACTAAAACCCACCTTCCTAATGCTGGAGCAGAAAGCTTTTCCAAAGCAAGGTGAGACCTCTCGAAGAAAGAGAGGGCCTTGCAAGTTAGTTTACACCAAAAGAAGCTATCTTGGTCTTAATCTTTCTGTGGCCTGATAGCAGGTAGATTTTGACCTACACTATGTGATGGGTTTGCACGTAGACCAAATCTTATTCTCCTATCTGAGCAGCTGCTACTATTTTTATCATTCATACAGTATTAGCTTTCATGCATGCTAAGTGCTGGCCCCGTTCCAGCTGTATTCCTAAGCAATCCCGTAACGCTCCTCCCTGTTTTATTCGAATGCGGCATTTCCCGGGCCTGGCTCTGCAGTCTCCTGCCTGCTCTCGCGCGCTGGGGAAGAGCTGCTGCCCTTCGCTTCGGAGGTGGCTCCTTTTTGGCAGGAGGCGAAGCAAGCATGCAACCTCCCTCATTCTCCTGCTGATGGTGATGTGAGCTTTAATGAGCTAATTTTTAGAATTGCAGATTTGGGTCGATGGTGTTATTAATGGGGAATTCATTACTTTTTGTTAAAGGACAAATCTAGAAGGTAGGCTGGAGCTTTCTGAGTGTTTTTCCGGGAACCACATCGCTAACCGTACAAAAAACCCTACTGAAACATCTGAAATTTTCCAATGCTGTGTGATGACAACATCAGTCTCTGCTGCTGTGTTTCAATCCAGTTTCACCCAAGTTATTTGTTAAACGTACCACACAGGTATGCCTACCTCAAGGGCATTATTTTTCACTGATAATATGAGAATAATTTCAGGCATATCCCGAAAGTGTTTGTCCTGCAGAGCCCTCTGACCCCTCCTCCTTTAAAAACTGTGATAGCTCAGCTGATGCCACCATTAATTTTGTTACAAATGCCCGATGGGAGGACAGTGATGGTAAGGACTGGGAACCATGCCAGTCCTCCAAGAAAGGTTTACCTGTCTCATAAATTCCTGGGTATGATGGAGGGAGGGAACGACAGAGACAAGAAAATGAAGAGAGCACCCAGGGCGAAGTAGATCATTTGGGATAGCGCTGAGATGAGCAGGACAGTGCCAGACTCATGCCTTAGGGGGTTGATTTAGATACGTGAGGCTTTAACACCCGTCTGAAAACGGATCTCGGGGCTGTGTGTGCTGCTTATCCACAGAGGAGGGCCGGGCAAGTGGCGTACATGTTGTGCTCCCAGGGTCCTTGGAGCCAGGCCTTCATGTTCTACTCGACTCAGCTGATCTCTTGATTATTTTCCCAGACCAGTAATTTAACTTCATGTGCATGTTTATAGCCTGGGGAGAGATACAAGAAAAATCTTTTGATGAAAGCATACTTCTGTGTACTCGGACAAGCAACCTGGAAGGTGCTAATTCCTTACTAGATCTGGTGCTTCTGTGAGCATGAATCCTGGCACACATCTGAGGGGCGAATTTGGCTGAAACAATGTAGTGCAGCTGCGGCAGAGCCACAAATCCATCTCCAGTGCTGTTATTCTGTATTTTCTTCACCCTGCCCCTGTAAATCAGTGGTCCTTGCTGAGCTGTAAGTCGCTGGTGGTCTCTGTCAGGGGGCTGCAGCTTTTGCACGGTATGATGTTAAAAATAAACTCAGGCCACAGTAGTCTGTGCTTTTGAAGGACCACTGCGCTCGGTTAGACATGATACTGGTGCACGCTGCCCAGCTATGCTTTTTGAGCACGCTGGGTATTTTATTGTCCTGCCGCGTGGCTTGTCAGAGCAGAACAGTGCATACCTCCGAGTGCTGCAGGGCTGCCGCTGCCTGCCAGCACTAAATGGCAAATATCTGTGTGTACTCGTTGGGCGAGAGGAGTAGCACAAGCCCTATGGGGCTATCATGTGTCGCTCTCCCAACATCTCTAATAATGAGGCTCCCTTTGGGAAAGGCAGACAAATACAGTGCGCTCTGTCTCTGACCTCTTTCAGCAGCAAAAGCAAGTGAAGGTGCTGTTTGTAAATAGGTTTACTGTAGTCCACTGGTGCTGGAAAGGTTGACACCTTCCCAGAGATTAGGCAAGGACCCAGCTCAAATGAGCGACCTGCATGCAAATCCCACAGCCCTTCGTCGCGTGGTTTTTCAGACATCAGCCCTTCAGATCCCGTTCAAATCCCAGTGCGACGGCAGCTTGTTTAGTTATTCTGGTCAAACATCCCTGCCGCTCCTGGCTGTTTTGTCCTTGCTGTGCTGAAACAAACCTGCTTGAGGGCTCCAACCCCGGTACGGGGACAAAAGGACATCAGGCTTGCCGCTACTGAAGGGAAATGTGGCTCATTTTTGAAGTGTAATGCAGAATGGGTGGTTTAGAAATTCCTGAAGTGGCTTTCTCTGTTCAAAAGGCATCTTTCTGGTGTGGTTTTTTTTTTAAGCTTCCCTAAAATGCAGCTTGTGACATTGACTTTGGGGTAAGCATACACGCTGATGCTGAGAGGATGAATACTGAATGTGAGAGTCGGTGGATTGCAATAAATAGCCAATTCTCAGGGAAATTATCTTCTGAATTAGAATATTTAACACGTTGAGACTTGTGGGCTTTTTCCTGGTTTTAAAGGGGCACTGTGAATGCCAGAAGTACTAGAAAAGTGTCTGTGTCACTACCAACACCTTAATTTATGATTAACTTGGAATATTTTTACATCTCATTTATTCCTTCCACGGGGGTATTCTGAGCCACTGAAATTACCTGGTCAGCTTTGCTTTCTCTGTTTTGTTTGCTAGGTTAGCGCCATGAGCGGATTTTGGATGGGAGCTCAGAACTTCAGGAAATAAAAAGGAGATTTGGTCTTGAGGGGGTTTTGGTCTGGAGAGGATTTAAAGCCCTTTGATTCTCTTTGGCACAAAGTAGATGCCTTGGAATTCTTCTGATGCCTCCATATAATGTCTAGAGCTTACAAGGTCCTTTATAAAGGTGTCAGTATTTCCTTAAGTATCTCTTGCCGAGTATTTTTTTTAATCCAGGTGCATTGTTTTTGGAGAAGTCTTGGGCTTTGGCATGGCACACAGCTCCAGTGGTACTTGGCTTTGTGTGCCAGAAAGCAGAGGTGAGTGAAGAATAGGAGAGGACGACCTGCCTAACTCTGCTCGGTCTCTATTTTGATGTAGCAGCGCTGAAAGCAGACCCGATACCACGTGAGAGAAGACGCAGCACAGCAAAGTGGGGTCGGAGCTCTGCCCTGCGTGAACCCAGTGTGCTCCTTGTGCTGTCTGTAACTTCACGGAGGGTTGATCCCTGCTGCTGCGGTGTCAGAGTGCCGAGGGGGTCTGGGGCAGATGGGGATATTGAGGAGGCCTGAGACAGCTCCAGGATGCGGAGGTGGCATGATGGAGAACGCAGATAGAGAGCAGCGAGTAATGGAAAGCAAAGGAAAGGAACGTAATTATGTAGATCTGGAGGTAAAGGTCAAAGGCTCCATGTGACTGGTGTGTGGTGGCGGGTTGCTTCTTTTTAATGTTTGTACGTGTCACTGTAAACAGCCCCAGGCTGATCTAAAAGTGCTGGGAGGCAGAGGCTGTAAATTAAAGAGGTTGTTCTCCTTATAGAGCGAGCGAGCAACTTGAAGTGTCTTTGGCTTACAGCCCTTTGCATGCTTGTTCCTCCATTGCTTCTCCATTTGTTTAAGTTCCTTGTGTTGGGTCTGCCATCAAGTCTTGCTCGAAATGGCGCCAGGGCAGCGTGGGTTGGCAGGCGGGATGGCTCTGTACCTGCTGTCCTGCCAGCCTCGCCGGCCTCCTCCAGCCCTCCCGCCTCACCTCACGGCCCCTCGCCTTCCTCCTCCCTGCCAGGCGGGCCTGAGGTGGCTGAGGTGAAACACAGCAAGGAGCGGGGGGCGCTGAACTCGGCTTCGGGCTCTCTGCTTCGGCGTTGGGCTGAGAACGGGGGGTCCCCAGGGCCGGGGTTAGCGCCCGCCCGCCCTGAGGGGACGCGGGACCGCCGCCGGCAGCCATGGCGGGGCCCGGCGCGCGCCGCGCCCCTGAAGAGATGGCGGCGGAGGGACCCCGCTTCGCGCTCCCGCCGGGTTAAACGGGGTGAGGCACTTTTTGGCCGCCGGCGGAAGCAGCCGGGCGCTGGGGCCTGCGCGATGCGGCCTATAAAATGCGTGGGGTGGCGCGGAGGTCCGGGCAGTCGGAGCCAGGGCTAGCGGGGTGCGGATTGCTAGGGCGGCGGTGAGGGAGCGGCGGGAGCCCCGGGAGGCGGTGGCGGCCTGAGAGACCCCTGTCTGCACCCCCCACTCCTCCCCCGTCCTCGCGGGGGGTGCGGCGGCGACAGCGACAGCCACCCCCGGAGCCGCGGGCCGCGTCTGCCGCCCCGCTGAATGCTCTGGGCCTCGGTCCCTGAGGGGGGCCGCGGCGCCGGCAGCCCCCGCTGTGGTGAGGCCATGGGGGCGGGCAGCGGCAGGGCGCGGAGCCCCCTTCCCCGCTGAGAAGGCCCCTCGTCCCGGCGCCGATGCGGCACTGTCCCCTCGCACCCGGCCCCTGAGAGCCTTCCCCTTCCCCGCCTCGCCCTCCCGATGCCAGACGGAGCCCCTCGCCTCGGATACGCCCTGCAGCAGCCCCGCCGGCCCGGGGGTCTGCGGCTGCCCCCGCGGTATGAGAGGAGCTGCCGCCGGGGGCGGCCAGGAGAGGGGCAGGCTCCCAGCCCGCGGCCGGTTGTCGTGAGGCGGCTGTAGCTGGCCTCGGCTGGAGGAAGAGCCCCTTTGTTTTCCCTCCCTCCCTCCTTCCCGGGGCTTCATGCCCCCCTGAGGGATGATGGAGGTGGTGGGGGACTTTGAGTACAGCAAGAAGGACCTGATAGGACACGGAGCCTTTGCTGTGGTCTTCAAAGGTCGCCACCGCAAGGTAAACAGCGATGGGCTTCGCCCGCGGCCGGAGCGGGGCCGGTTACACAACCCCGGGTCGGGGTCGCTCGGCGGGGCTGCAGCCGGCGGGAGCCCCTCCCGGTGGGTGGCAGCTGGGGAGGCCGGGGCTGCGTCTGTTTGTGTCCTTTGGGGGATTTTTGTCGTAATTCGGGTGTTTGGGGAGAAGAAAGAAAGAAAGAAAGAGAGGAAGGTGCGGGATGGGCTGAGGTACCGGGGCGGGGGCGGCGGGGCCCGGCCTGCTGCTGCTGCAGCCCGGGAGCTGAGCAGCCGGCTCCCGGCCTCCATAAACCCGGGGGTTTTGGTGTTTTGTTTGTTTTTTTTTTCCCTTTTCCTCCGCTAAATAACCCCCAGGCTGTCCGCGTTCCCACCTCTCTGCGGTTTGGTCGCTCGCTGACATAACGGCGAGGGGAGAGTGGTAGCCGGGGGGAAGCCGAGCCCCTTTGTTCCTCGGGAGGGTCCTGTTTATCTCGCTGGACAGCGAGGGATCTAATGGAAAATCGTCTCCTTTGGGACTGGCTGGAGATTTCCTGGATTCGGAGGTGTCTGGTTTCCTGGCGTGGCTCGCTGATCACCACGGATATTCATAGTTGCGTTATGGTTTCTCGGTGCTGTGAGAGCCGGTTCTGGTGCGGGTGCCCGAAGTGCTCTGCTCTGCAGAAACCAGCTCTCCTCAGGTTGATCCTTCTGGAGCGTTGGAGCGGCACAGTCCAGTGATTTTGGGGCTTAAAAAAAAAAGGAGAAAGGAAAATAAAAAATTTGAAGGCCAATGGGGGTGCTCCCACCTTACAAATAAATAGGCAGTGTATTTTTAGATAATATATAAATAGAGAATATATGTTTACTTAAAACCCCAGATGTTTTCTGGTGCTATTTTCAGCTGTAGAGCATACTAAGGCTGAAAATGGGAAGTCCTTAAAGGAGACTAAAAGTAACTTAATCATTGAGACGCCTAAAAAGCAGATACATAGCACCACTACCAAGACATAAATGGGATGTGATTACTTCTTTTTTTTTTTTTTTAAATGCTTTTGAATCCATGAAAATGCAGTGTAGCTGCAGCTGGATTTTAATAGCTGTCTGAGCTATTGTGGAATGAAATAGTTCTCCATGGTGTCATGTGATGTAGTAATCGCTGGTGGGTAGAGCAGGGGTGATCTCGCAACTTTTTCTCCAGTGCTTTACTAGCTAGTTGTTAGTGGATAAAGTTTAAAAAAAATATATAAAACTGACAATACTTTTTTGTTTATTTGTTTCCAGAAAACTGATTGGGAAGTAGCCATAAAGAGCATTAACAAAAAGAACTTGTCAAAGTCACAAATCCTACTTGGAAAAGAAATAAAAATCTTAAAGGTATGTTAATTTGCAGTGGTTTTTAAAGCTGCTTTACTTGAAAAGGAAAAGAGACTTTTGACCTAGTTCATTCCGGGTCATGGGTAGTATCACAGTAATTGCTATTCTGCCTTTTGTTTCTTTGTTAGTTCCGGGAGAAATCCAGAACTAAAAAGACCAGGAAAAAAGAAAAAGATACTTTTTTAGTTTTGGAAGTGGTCTCGGAACAGGTTATGGGCATGCAGTTGTAGTTAAAAGTGGAAAGTTGTTGCAGAACCAGTCTCTGTGCTTTGCTTACTGCAGATACAGAAAACTTTGTGCTGCAGGATGGCTAACGTGGCACCTTTCCTAAGCAGTGCATACAGCAAAAGTCACAGCTGAGGGTAACCCATCAGTCTTTGATCTTTCTTCATCTTCTTTGCTCAGAGATGCCTTGAATGCTAAAATCAGCATGCTGAATTTGATTCCTGAAGCGGTCTTCCCACTTCTGAGTTGTGTTAATTGACTTAAAATGTGTAGTGTGGCTCTAATGAAGGAAATAAAACGGAGCATCGTTTAGTTTTTCAATGCGATTTTATGAAAGTGTCTCGGATGGTCTCTTAGCATTTTCCGTTCTCCGAACTTCAGCTTATCTCATTTTACATAGCTTTGCAATAGTAATTAGTGCTGCTTTCTTTCCATGTTTCTAAGCTTCCTGAGATACATCACTATTTTATATGCTAATATATATGTATTATATTCCAGTATATTTATTCTATACCAGACATTGTAGTGTTGGGTGTATTAGTGTGCTGCAAGTACTTAGCAAAGACATGTTTTCTTGAGCAGTTATGAATAATTGCATGAGGTCTCCTGTGAGATTTATTTGGTGTTATTTGGTTTGATTTCTGTTTTTACTGTAAAATGGTAAGGTTGACTTGAAAATAGTGTAGTTGGTTGCTCTGCTAAGTGAGAAATTGTGAGAGACTGTAAAATTAAAGTTTGGTCAGTTTTTGGTACTCATTAAAGTAGCTTGTGCTGTAGTACTTTCTGTAACATGGCATAGACAATAAGTTCTGGAACCAAATGTTTTTGTGACCTCTGAAGGTATTGCCTAATTTCCTATTCCTGTAAATATTGTCTAAATAGCTGGGATTTCCTCCAAGTTCCAACAGATGGTCTAAAAAAGATGCTACTTTTCTTTGTAAAATGTGGTTCTCTTTAATTATCACCTGGCATTTAAAATAATAATTAAAATAATAATAATAACAACAGATTATTTGCATAATACAAATATTTTGTTTTACAGGAACTTCAACATGAGAACATTGTAGCTCTCTATGATGTCCAGGTAATATATATCCTGATGCCTTTTTCTTCATTAAATTTTATTTATGAAAATATAATGCCCATATATATATCTCAAGTAGAAAATTTTGAATGGCCATGTATTTTGTTGCTATGATGAATTTAGTACTTAGAAAAAGAAATCCAGTTCCCTAGCACTGGCAGGGGAGTTATCTGATCTTCAACATGCTAAGCGCTTCTTTTGTATCGGCTCTTTTTAATAAGCAGGATGCACAGTTGAGACAGAAAGCCGTGAGCAATACAGTTTACTTCCAGGCAGCAGGGGCAAGAGGCAGCCCGAGAACCTCTGCAGAGGCTGCTTGTGTAGTCTGGTCCTATCTCCAGAGAAAAAGCATCAGCTGGCTGGGCTGGGAGCTCTACTGGTGGCAGTAGCTATTCTCCTGAATTAGCATTGTTTCCTTGGCCCTGTAATTTAATTGGGAAGTGGGTGTTTGTGGGTAACGACTGAATACACCTGAAGAAAAATGTACTAGTAGGAGTTGATCTGGATGGATGAAGCAAGTGACATGAAGTCAACATAACTTAAAATACTCTGTTGTAGAAAAGGAGCAGCATCTTTGAGATGTCTGTAACAAAGAAATGTATTGTGTCGCCCTGTGTTGCAGTGAGGAAGAGCTGAAGGAAATAGGAGACCATGATCGCATATGTGTATATTGCTGTTGCCTGTGTTCAATGGATAGGATAAAGTATAAAAGCCAAGCAGACATTTGGATCTTTTCAAGTAGGAGAAAGAAGTATTGAATTGCTTCAAATTGTCTTCCTTTTTTTATTCCTAGGATTCTGCCTGATAAGGTGAAGGAGTTGGTTTTCTAGCCTGTCTAGAGTAGTGTATTCTATATAATAGAAAGTACGTTTTTTGTATCCTAAGGTCTACAAGTGTTGAGTAAAGCTACATATGACGTGATGTAGGTTCTACAGCCATTTGTTCTACTTGAATAAGAACTATACATTTCTTTCCTGGGCTCAATTCTAATCTTGAATACAGAGTTACATTTATGAAAAAATTGTTAAGAACCATCCTTGAGGCATTGCATAGTTAAAGCAATGCAAAATAGACATTTCGACATTCATCAGTGTTTTCTGTCTTTACACATTTGCATCCTAACAGGATTGCAACTTACGTGTAGATATATATCTGTGTAGCTATAGAAATCTGTGTTCACATGATACGTGCTAGGCAGGCTCGGGTTTTGTTGTGTGTTAGCACTACAGGACATATGCTAACTTCTGTTGACTTTTGGTACAGAGCGATGATGTTCATGCGTTGCAACTTCCCTTTTGGATGTATAGACTCTTTTCCCTCCTGGGTCTTGACTTCAGCACTCTGCATTTTGAATAATATTAGGTGCTCGGAGAGGGAAGGTATAGTCTCTTGTGTTTCTTGAAGAGAACAGGCTTTCCTGAGTATTGCTAAGTGGGAGTCATCTCTCAGCATCCTAAATTTAGTATATCCAGACATCTTAAAAGAAACTGGAATTGTTGACTGAGGGCGTTGGTGGGTAAGCAGCTGAATTTCGGATTTATCATTTACAGTTGTTTGTATGTGAAGATTACTTAGTAAGCTTTGCAGCTCAACCTGAGGGTAGTTGACTAGATATGTATTTTGATGTTTTGATGTTGTGTATCTTCTAAGCCTTGGAGAGGCTCTTGCTTCTTTTGATTTACGCACAGAACATCCACAAGGGAAGAGAGGACAGAGCCATACACTTGCCTATGGTTTCTTTACCCAAAGGTTATGTGAAAACAGAACTTTTATGCTTTTCTGTTCTGCCACAGGAAAGGGTGCCCTTAGAGTGACAGGACTTCTTGACTGATCAGTCCTGTGATCTCCATTTGAGAAGGGAGTGTTCCTGCTTGTCACTGACTTACTGCATTTAAATAATATCAACAGTTAAAGCAAAGAGAAGGGAAAACCTGTGTCTCATACCTTGGATGTATTTCAAATACATTCATGGCAAACACAAAGCTTGGCACTATGATGCTACTTCGACAGAAGAAATCGCTTTGCAAAATACGCTCTAAAGAATGTGACACTTGCACAAATAAGCTTTCCCCTTTCTGCACAGGGCTATGTTTGTGAAATATTATACATCATTAACTTGTATGATTACATTAATTTATAACCCAGCAAGAACGAACACTATGCAAGGCATTCACATGTCTAGTAGGCTGTTACACCTACTAATTTTCCTTAGCATTTCATGTTCTAGCGTGTACTGCCCTTTTTGTTTGCTGTGGTATTGTGAGCATAGTGATACAGTACAGCAGATAAGACTTTAGGATTTCAAGCAATTTTTAAGTTACAGAAGCTTTTTTTTTTTTTTTTCAGTGCTGGAGCCAGTGGAGTCTGTGTCACAGTAGGAAGTTCTCAGTGTGACAGGAGTCAGTTTTATTTTTACAGTTCTGTTGGTCTGAAGTTTTTCTTAGCCTTAGACAGTTTGGAATAAGAAAATGCTTGTGTTTCAGATGCACTGTTTGGCAGATCATTTAGCTGAATAATCCAAGAACTGATCGTGGTACCGAGTTTTCAGATGGAAAAGATGGTGTGCAATAAAGTGGCAAAACTAAGTGAAAAAAGTGTAAATTAATTGCCATGAAGAATAAATATTTTTACATCTCATAATATTACATGAAATTATTTGCACTTAATAGCAGTACTTTGGGATTAAAGCTGTATCCCTGCATAGCAATTTGGAATGTATCTTTGAAGTTTGAGAACGAAAGGGTAGTTATATCTTAGATATTGCAGAAGGCTTTATTTGGAATTGTTTTCACAGGAGGCAGTTAGATTCCTTCTCTTTCATCTCTGTTTGTTCATGGTTGTGTTCCTGTTGCATGATCTGTGTTTGACCAGTCACACAAGTAATTGTAATAAAGGTACATATACCATTAAGGCTTTAATTAGATCCCAGGAGAACTTATGAGCCATTCTGCTGATGGCATATGAACCTTCTACAGTGCAGTTGCTTCGGCTCCTATGAAGACTGCTTTGATACGTTACTTGGTATGTATAGGGTCCACTGAGTTAAATGACTAGAAATGCCCATTCATCTGGAGACACACCCGAATGAATTGATGTGCTGTTAATGTTGTGTGTGCCTTGGTCGGCATAAAAAGCTTTTGTTCTGGTGCCAGCACGATAATTGCCCTTGATTTCTGTAAGGTGGTAACATGCAACACTGGCAGATTTGATCTGCAGTTAATATGCATTTTATGTAAGCAGAGCATGTCGTTGTCATTTGTGCCATCTCAGAAGGCCAGGGATCTGCACACACCAGGGTGTGGAGACCAGTGGTTCTGAGACTGAAGGCATTTGTGGAGATACCTAAATATGAACTCTCTATGTGTGAGAGGCGAATGTTTTGCAGTAGCAGGGCTCTGAAAAATAAGCATATGCAGCTCACATCTAAATGTGAAATTAATTTTTTGTGGAGTGAAATGCTTTAAAAAACCTGAGAATATAATGGCAAGATGTAACCTGCTGAGGTGTTTTTTACTTATCGTCTTTGGCAAGAGTTTGGTATTCTTTCTTTCAGAATAAAAAAGCTCTTGAGTCTCTAAAATGGTGTAAGAATAGAGCTCTTTTCCCATGGTGATGCTATGGGATGTCATTCATCCTGCAGAAGAAGATCAGACAGTCTTGGATCATGTTAATTGGGAAAATGAAGCCCACTGTTTCTCAAAAGCAAGAGGAATCTAAAATAACCTCTAACTCACCAGCATAAAGTACATTGAGGTCCTTGGATAAAGTATTATACTGAAGTATGAAGGTATCAGTAAGTTATTTGGAATGTGCTATATTTAGGACATGAATTTACAGTTTTGTGCAGTTCATGATCCCAAGTGTGTGCTGAGCAGAACTAATCTCTCACACAGTGCCAGACAGTGCCTGTTTTAGCAAATAATTTAATTCAAAACCTCTTTAGAATGTCAGCCGTCAGAATGAAAGGCTGTAATGTATCTTGGAGATAGAATTTTAGAAGAATGAATTAATGTCTTCACTGTATGGAGTCTGAAATTTGCTATTTGAACAGTAGTTTAGGGAGAAATAATTTCTACTGTGTTATTGGAGAAACAGTGTCTGAACAGAAATCGTTTCTTGTCTTAGCTTCTTGGTACATAGCAGATAAAATAACTGCAGCTGCTTCTGCTGTCCTTGAAAGCAGTGAAAGCTAGTGGGAACAAAGCCAGTGGTCCTTCTGGTACCTACACCTCAGCACAAGTGCCCGTGAGTTCTTACTAAGGACACTTATAGAAGGAACCATATTTATCTATACTTATTGTTTTACCCGTGGAAATTAAATATTGCTGGTTGGTTTAGCCAGGGACTCCACTTGGTCTGGTAGTATTGCATATGTTTTTTGAGGCATTTGCTTCACACAGTTCTGGTGTGCACTCTTGATCTTGGTGTCTCACAGCTTTGGTTGTCTCCATACTCTCATCATAGCTGTTTCTGAACTGTCGACTTTCAAATGAGGATATCTCAATATCTTTATTTTTCCCCTCAGCTCCTTGATTAAGGCCTTTGTGTTTGTTGATATCCATCCGCTCTGTGTGTGGAGTCACACAAAAACATGCTGTTCAGACAAGTGTTCAGGTAGAAAGAAAAATCCTGCCCTGTAGAATTGGTAAAGGTTTTGAAATACTACCTGGCAGCTGATACGAACTGGAGGGTTGGTTACAACAATATTGGACTGCAAGGAATGACACCAGTATAGGTGTTGAAGGTTAGGGGCAACCAGTTAAAATTTGTTTTGGCACACAGAACCAAAGAGTAGGAGTTACTACGCAGTCAGCTTATCTGCTGTGCCTAGATGCTATAATTTGTATTTCAAAACTGGCCCAGAAGATCGTGTTAAAGTGTGCTGCAAACAGTTTTATCTGTTCTTGGTGTTGTGCAGCAGGCCAGTCTCTTTCGCTACCTGCCATATATATATGTTAAATAGAGCATTTCACGTAACAGAAAATGAGTGATATAGCT